>OBAO01000096.1_pt1 | contig 127944 bp, 86 predicted proteins | sample 1517541 | NCBI WGS metagenome assembly OBAO01 (sample SAMN04571698, study PRJEB22368) | human gut metagenome | biome: human gut; material: stool | host: Homo sapiens | place: Luxembourg | collected 2012-08-10
AATATACAGACTTATATAATCTCCTCAGATCATACCGTCCGCATATCCTCTAGTTACATATTCACATTTTACTCATATAACTGCGACCCTCAGGGCCGCCCGGCATTGTTACGTTGTCGTCTCAACGTCGGTGAGTGGGTTTATAGAAAATTATTCGCCATCTGTCAACACAAAAAATGCATTTTTTTTGTTTTTTTTCCATCTTTTTTATAACTCATTGAATAAATTTGAATTTTTTTCACGCATTTTTCCGGCGCAGATTTACGGACAGTAAAGTTGTATTTTCATTCCGATACAGAAGCGCATATATTATATAGTGGAAATTATTTCCGAAACGGAACAAAACCACGACAACGGACACCGAATCTCCCAACATTTACTTTTCTTTTTCCCCCGTATCTGATATAATCCGTCAATAACCAATTTAAGAGACTGATAAAAAATGGCTTTTACTTTTTTTACGCTCGGCGGACGGCAGTTTTGGGAAGATATATACGTCTATCAAAAATGGCGAATTCAGCGGAATTGCATTACAAAACACTATCGTCTGCTCGACAACTGGGACATTCGTCGTGCCGGCGGCAGTTTTGAACAATGCAGCAGGGCACTGACCCGCTGTGCCGAAATCTTCCAGCTGACACCGCCGAAAACGAAGGCGGTTGTCCTGCTGCACGAACTGGCGGGAAACAAAAACCAGTTTAATCAAATGGTTAAAATGGCAGAATCGGCAGGTTTTTCCGCCATCGCCGTTAATTATCCGTCCACCCGCAAAGAACTGCGGGCACACGTTCGTCAGCTTGAATTGCTGCTCAACAGCCTTGAATATGTCAAAGAAGTTTCCTTCATCACCGCAGGAATCGGCGGACTGCTGGTCAGACTGCTGCTGGCTGCCGATTCGCAATGGAAGAAAAAAATCAAAACCGGACGAATCGTCCAGATTGATCCGCCGAATCGCGGATTCCGGTTATGGGAACGGCTGAGCGACAGCAAAATCGCCGCCCTGTTCCTCGGGCCGTCGATAAAAAGCTGCGATTCGCATAAGGTTGTCAAAATTCCGCGTTTTCCAGATACGACAGAGTTCGGCATCATCAACACACACAACCGGATTGCGGATATGCTGAAAGATTCGCTTCCCGACCGTTGGAGAATCTTTTTTCCGCAAATCGGCGATTCGTTTCTGCCGGGCGCAAAGGACATGATTGATATCAAAACATGGAAGACGAATCCGGCGGCGGACGACAAGACGATTCGCGCCTGTAAAAATTTTTTGCTGAACGGGAAATTTTGAAAAAACGACAAAGGCGAAAAAATAAAAAAACTGTAACAATCTTTTGCGTTTTTTTGTGTTATACTGGCTAAAAATAGGAGTGGTGTATATGAAGGCAATCTTGATCAACGTGGGGATACTGCTGGCTTTGGCCGCTATGTATTACTTTGATTTTTGGTCATTATTTACTTTCAAAAACGCCTTCTGGTACGCTTTCGGGCTGGTGATTATTGTGTTGTTGATCGGGTTAAAAGTATTAGGTAATCCCTTTGGGAAAAGGAAATGACGATGACTGGAAAATTAAAACAACAATTGATTTTTGGGCTCCTGGCATGGGGATTATTTGCATCTTTACCGAATACCGCTCATGCACAGAAATGGCTCGGCACCGTGGGCAGCGCACAGAACGGCCTGCTCGGGGACACCGTCGGCGCCCAAATGATAAGGGCGGGCGGGCAAGAGGCCGTAGATCAGGCCGCAGCCATAGCCGGCTATGAATCAGAAAACATTAAAGCTGTTTCTTTCCAAGATGCCAAAGATTTGGCGGCAAAAGGATCCGGTTTGAACAACGTATCCGGTGCGGCTAATGCGGCAGCTGCACGGTACAAAGGATCTGACGGCTTCTTTTCCGGCGTATGGAATGTTGTCAGCGGTGCTGCTCAGGATGTATTCCGATCCTCGGATGAAATCTCTGCCGACCTCGAGCAATACAGAAATGCCGAAACGGCAGCCAATATAGATGCGGCGGTAGCTACCGCCAAAGACATTCAGGGCGACGGTTCCAATATCTTGACCGGCAATCTGAAATCCATTCCCGACAAACTTGATCAGCTTGATCAGGCAGCTAATGCCGTTGCCATTTACGAAACCCCGGAAGGACAAAAGATTTACATGGACAAAGACATGAAGTCCATCGGCGGGCTGATGGACGGATGCGTTCCGCTGCCGCTCAAGCTTGAACAGAGCAGGAAATGCATTCTGTGTCCGCTGTTTGTCATTTTGTTCAACACCGCACAGACAATGAGCATTGCTTCTTACAACGCACTGGCGGCAGGATTTAAGAATCTGCTTCTGATCGGCTTTGCCCTTTATGTTGCGTTTGTCACGCTCAAGCAAGTCAGTTCCTTTACCAAGCAGGACGGGCCGAAATATATTTCCGACCTGTTGACCATGAGCTTTAAAATCCTTCTGGCCTATCTGGTTCTGACCCATGTGCAGGAACTGTACCGGCTGATTCTTGAGCCGTTGTTGAACGCGGCGATGGAATTCGGCGGCAGTTTCCTGTTCCGCAGCGCAGACAGCAATTCGTCCTCCTCCTTTATGGCCTGTGCCTCGGCCACTCAGCTGGGCGACGGCGTAACGATTGCCAAGGGATACTATTCGGCCGGACTGTTTGCCAAGGTTGACTGTTTCGTCCGTTCGGTACAGCAGGAACTGGCGGTCGCCACTTCCATCGGCAGTTCGCTGATGTGTGTTGCCCAAAACGAAGCCAGCCACTGGTTCGGTCTCCCGGATCTGACAATGCTGTTCAGCGGCCTGATTATCTGGTGCTTCAGCTGGCTGGTCTGCCTGGCTTTCGGCTTCTATCTGATCGATGCCGTGGTCAGACTCGGCGTGGTCGGCGGACTGATGCCGTTCCTGATTGCGGCATGGCCGTTCAAGCTGACTTCCCAATACACAAGCACCGGCTGGAAAATGTTTATGAATACGTTTTTCACGTTCGTTTTCCTGGGATTGGTCGTCAGCGTCAACATTGAGCTCGGACTACAGGCCGTTACCGGAGGCGAAGGCGGTTATGATAAAATTATGGAGTTGGTCAATGCAAACGAAGTAAAGCCGTTGGTCGACATTATGAGCATCGGTCTGATGGGGCTGTTGTTCCTGATTTTGTGCTGCATTTTCGGCTTTAAGCTCTGCGGCGAAGCCGTCAGCCTTGCTTCGCAGATGAGCGGCGGACAGGGCGGCACCATCGGTTCGCACATAGCTTCTCTCGGCGCCGGCGCCGCCAAATGGGGGGCGGTCAATACCGGCAAAGCCGTCGGCAAAACGGCCAAATCCGTTGGCGAAGCTTCCGGCGTTAACGACAAGATAAGACAAGGCAAAGAAGTTGTCGGACGCAAAATGTACAACGGCATGGCCGCGGTCGGCAGACGTCTGGGACTGAAAGGCGCAGCAGGAAGCGGCGGCGGACAAGGCAGCGGCAGCGGAAACGGCGGCGGAAGCGGCGGCAACGGACAGGGTGGAAACGGCAGCGGAAACGCGACGGCACAGAACCGCGGCAACACTACGCCTCAAAATGGTTCCGGACAGAGAACTCCGGGAGAGGCCGCAAATACGCAGAATGCGGCAGCCGGACAAGCCGGAGGAGAAGGCGGAGCCGCAGCAGCCGGAGCCACGGCCAACAACACCCAGCCGAACAATCAAAACGGCGGGCAGACGGGACAAGGCCGCGGCAACGGTTCTGCCGGCAGCAATGAAAACGGGAACAGATCAGGCGCCGCTGCCGGTATGAGCTCGGGGGCTGCAGCCAATGCAAATTCCGGCGTAGAGAACCCGGGATCGGGCAACGGTCAAAATGCGGGCAGCGGGCAGAACGCAGGCACGGGCGGCGAAGGACAGCCGGCAAACGACGGCGGCGCAAGCGCGGCCGGTCCGAGGGAAAACAACGCCCAAGAACAGGCAAACCAGATCGTCAACAGTTCGAAGGAGAAAATCGCCGCGGCGGCGCAAAACACGGCTGCCGAAAAAGGCGGTTCCTCCGGAAAACCGGGCAAGGTTGAAAGCCCGAACAAAAACGGCAAGAAAGACGATAAAAAAGACAATGCGGCCGAGAAAAAGGCCCAAGCCCAGATCGAAGAACTGCAGCGCGCCATCAGCGGTCTTGAGCTTGAGAAAAAAGAACTGGAGAAGCAGCTCCGGAATCTGGGCGGCAAACCTGCCGCCGGAAATGCGACCGGTTCGAACGACGAATTGCAGAAAAAGATGAAAAAGCTCGAAGAAGACAAGCAAAAAGCGGAAAGCCTGTTGGAAGCTCTGAAAAACCAGAAATAAGAGAGAAAGGGACTACCGATGGTGAAAAACATTAACATAGCAAAATTTTGGAAATTGCTGATCCTTATTCCGGCAGTGTTACTGTTGTTTGCCTGTTCGGGAGTTGAAGGCAACAATTCGGCGGTTGACGAAACCTTGGAGGACAATGCGGCTCAGGAGGTCAAGCACCGGGAATGCTGGCAGGCCGCGGTCGTCGGCGCCATTTACGACACCACCAGCCATATCACCATGGGCATGTACAGCCACATGACTCAGGGCGCAATGGCGTTGATGATGGTAGCCTTTGCCGTTTGGCTTTCTTTCAGAATCATGAAACACGTCAGTTCGTTTACCGAAGAATCTCCGGCCGAAGTGTGGACAGAGGTAATGAAGAAATTTTTCCTCTGCTTTGTCTGCGGGCTGCTTGCCACCTCAAGCACCGGCGTCATATGGGTGTTAAACTCCGTTATTTTCCCCATCTACAACGCATTTCTTGAACTCGGCAGCGAAATGCTAAGGCATTTTTCCGACTCGGCGGGCGGCGGCAGCGACAACATGCAATGGAACGGCAGAATGCTTTTCATACCTTTTACCGGAGAAGTGGAAGCAAACTACAAGGTAGCCTGCACGGTTTCCAACATGGATCCGGCAACGCCGGAGGGTTTCCCGACAGCGCCAAAGCAGATGATGGAATGCATGGTCTGCGCCGTCAACGAACGGTTGAACTTCGGCTTTAAACTCGGCTGGGTCATCATTACCCAACCCGGTTTTATGGCGCTGATCTGCGGATTGATCATGATTCTCCTGTTTTCGTTCATTAAGATCGGTTTCGTCTTTTATCTGGTAGACAGCATCTTCCGTTTTGCCATGATGGTTCTGATCATGCCGATTCTTATCATGGCCTATGCTTTCAAACCGACCAGGGGCTGGACCGCAACCGGATTTAAAACCATACTTAATTCCGCCGCTTTCATGATGTGCATTGCCATTGTCATTTTAATGGCGCTGGCGGCAGTTCAGCAGATTTTAGTCGACAACAGGGAACTCTTCGAGGGCGACGAAACGTCGCTGGCAGATTTCAGCAAACCGTTGCTGATGTTAATGCTGGTCGCGTTCCTGCTGGTCGGGGCAATGGACATTGCCAAGACGATTGCCGATGAACTGGTCGGCGGCGGCGGAAACACCAACTTCCAGAAGAGAGTCGCCAAAATGGGCCTGGCCGTCCTGACATGGGCCGGCATCGGCGTCGGCAAGAAAATCGCAGGTACGGCGATGAAAGCCGGAGCCGCGCATTCTTCCAAGATCCGGGCAATGCAAGGGAGTTACAAAGGTGTAAGATCCAAATTACGCTCTTTGGCCGGAGAAGACGACGAAGACGAAAGTTAGAGAAAGGGTAAAAAAGTGACAAAGCAGACTAACATATTTAACAAGCTGAAAGCAAATCTTAAGGTCTTGCTGCCGGTTTGCTTTGCGCTGATGATAAGCGTCGGCAGCGCTTCCGCCGAGCCGACTTATCAGATATCCGAAGCGGACATCGTCGGACAAATATCTCAGACGCCGTCGGGAAATTCGCAGGTTTTCCGTCAGCAGCCGGACAATTCGACCGGAGGTTCCACCGCTTTCGACCGCGAAGTGCGGCAGTTCAAACGGGCTTTAAACAATTCGCTTACCGGTCAGGGACACGGCCTCGGCACTTATGCCAAAAGTCTGGTCGGCGACGGCTTAAATGCCGGGCTGAATTTTCTCGACGAAGGATTGACGAACATATTCAGTTCGGTCGAATCGTCTTTGCCGAACGGTTGGATTAAAGATCTTCTGGTTACGTACAACCCGGTCTATCAAGTCACGAAATTTGCCTCCAAAGCGGTCGTTAAAATTGCCAAGTTCGCTACCGGCATAGTTTTCGGCGTTTCCAACCGGGAATGCAACAAAGAAAGAATGGACGCCATTTACAAATCGGGCTGCTATGCCTGCGACGTGGTTACGGCCCTGATCGGCAGCTTCATGAACGCGTGCACTTACCTGTACGACGTTGCCAAAGAGGCCGGCAGCAAGATCCTGTGGGTCGGCGTCATGCTCTGGGTTGCCTTTTATGTCCTGCAGCAGCTGTCTTCGCTCAAAAACCTCGAGCCGTCGGCAATGGTCAACGAACTGTTGATTATGGCCTTTAAAGTACTGGGCGCTTATCTGGTGATCAATGCCGGGATCGACTTCTTTATCAGTTACGCGATCGTGCCGTTTATGAACTTTGGCGCCCAGTTCGGCATTGCCATGCTGGCCAGCGCCTCCGCCGGCAGCGGGTTGGACATCTTCGGCAAGATTCAGCTTGACAGCGCCTATGCGTTCCAAGACGGGCCGATTCCGGCTTATTTCCTCAACCAGCTGCAGCAGTATATCGCCGCCGTCGACTATACCGTGTCCACCCATCTTGAAATCGGACATATGCTGACCTGCCACGCCACCCATGCCGGCGCCTATGACTGGGAAATCGCGCGAATCCCCAACATCTGGATCTGGCTCAGCGGCGCTTTTATCTGGTTCATGGGCTTTATGATGACGCTGTCGGTTACCTATTATCTGGTCGACATTTCCTTCAAGCTCGGCTTTGCCATCATCGCGCTGCCGATCACGGTCGGCCTGTGGCCGTTTAACATTACCAAAGGCAAACTCGGCACATGTTTCAGCATTATTTTGAATTCGGCCGGCATTTTGATTTTCCTTGCGATGACCGTTGCGGCGGGGCTGGCGCTTGTCAGCAATGCGCTTGACGCCGGGTCGCAGGAAGCTATGAACGCCAGTATCGACTCCGTTTTGACGAAGGAGATGGACGGCACCACCAAAATGATGACCGCGATCGAAGACGGCGACAACGAATACATTGACGAACAGCTGGCTTTCTGGAGTTTCGGTTGGATCGTGCTTCTGTTTGCCTACCTGTTTGCCATGAAGCTGATCGGCTCAACCAAGAGCGACTATGTCAATCAATTTTTCAGCAGCAAGCTCGCCAAATCCGACCCGATGCACATGGGGCTGACCCAGATGACGGACATGGCCAAACAGCAGGCGGTAAGACCGATCAAGTTTGCCGGAAAAATCGCCAAGCATCAGGCCGGCAAAGGCGTCGACTTCATTGCCGGAAAAATGTTCGGCGGCAAGAAAGACGAAGACAAGGGACTGCTTGACAAGATGGGCGACACCAAAAACAAAGTCGACAACTTAAGCAAAGGCAAATTTGACGACGAAGGACAAAACAAGAAAAAACCGTCCACCATGGAAAGCGCGAAGGCGATGACCGGTCTTGACGCCGACAAAGACAAAAAGGCCAGAGAAGCGCAAAGCAAAGGCAGCGGTTCAGGCGGCAGCGGCGGCGCCGGACAGGGCATGCAGCAGGCCGGACAAGCCATGCAGCAGGCCGGACAGGGCATGCAGCAAACCGCAGACGCCATCGACCAGAGTCTCGGAGCTGCGGATCAAAGCGTCAAAGCCGGTAACCAAGCCGTTCAGGGTGTAGCCCGTGCCGGCAGCGCCGCCACTTTAGGCTTAGCCGCTCCGATCACGGAAACGGCGGCGGCTACCAGTACTGTGGCTTCAACGGCAGCCTCTGCCGGACTGAACGCCGGAAGACTGGCGGCCAAGGCCATGAAGACCATGGGAAAGGTCATGGAAAAAACCGGTAAGGCAATGGAAAAAGCGGGCAAAGGCATGAATAAAATGCAAAAGGTAGCCAACAAGCTGCAAAAAGCGGGGCAAACGGTCAACAAATTTGCCGACAAAGTGGAAAAAAACATCGACAAAACAAACAAAGCCCTTAAAAACGCGGCAGAAGGCTCCGATGCCGAACAGCAGCAGGAACAACGCAACGGTGACATGATCGGCGGCGCCGCAAACAAAACTTTCGGAACCGGGAACAAAAAGAAATAGGTGGAAGCGATGACGATGACAGCGACATATAAAAGAAAAGGCATAAAAGGAATCGTATTTGCTGCGATGCTTGCATTTGCCGCTTTAACCTCATTTGGTGCCGAAGCGGCCAGCTCCTGTACCGTTAAATACAGCGGCGGCAACGTGACTCCCGAATGTCCGGACGGCAGAAAAGCCCGTTATGACATCAGTCCGAAATGCATTGAAGACGCCAATAAGGCGGCCGGCAACTGCCTGAACACGATGCCGGTCACCAACGTCGCCCGCATTCCGGAAGACGTCTGCCACCGCGGAGAGGGCTGGAGCCGCAAACGCAACCACAACGGCATGGACTATGCCGCAGGAATGGGCACCGCGGTAACGGCGGCCATGGACGGCACCATCACCAGATACTCTTTCGGCGTTTCCGAACCGGCACGCGGCGTCTGCCAAAGCAGCGGCGGCGGGTACGGCAACGTCGTATATATTGAGCATAAAGGCTGTGACGGCACTTATACGACCCGTTACGGGCACCTGACCAACAAACCCGTTCCCGGCTTAAGAGAAGGTTCAAAAGTTAAAAAAGGCGACCTGATCGGATATGTCGGCGGCACCGGCGGCGCCTGCGGACGCCCTCACCTGCACTTTGAGCTGCGGGGACCGGGCGACGCGCTGGTCAACCCGATGTGCGACCAGGTTCAGGGAATCTGCAACTGCAAAACGCCGGTTCCGTCCAGCGGTCTGTCAAAATGCAAAGACGCGACTTTCGCCGCTTCCAGCTCCACGCCGATAGATCCGGCCGCCGGCGTTACCGCGGTTTCGGTCGGCACGGCCAACAATGCCGAAACGCCGGCGAAATCTTCCGCCAGCTGCGCGCCCTATGAAGAGGTCCGCAACAGTTACCGCGAATGGGGCTGCATTTTCTGCAAACCGTTTGAAATTTTGTTCAACACGGCCAGCGTAATGGCCAAAAAGTCGTTTGACAATCTGGCCAAAGCCGTTATCGCGGTGGTGGTGGTGGCGTTTGCCATCTGGCTCTCGTTTGTAACCATCCGCTTCGTTTCGACGATGGAGATCAGAGAACCGCGCATATTCGTCAAAACCCTGCTTAATCAGGCATTCCGCGTACTGGTGGTCGTCATTTTGCTGAACTCCGGCCTAAGTCAGATACTGGCCTTAAGCGTTGATCCGGTCTTTTCCACCGGTCTGAAAGTGGCGCAGCTGGCAGGCAAAATTTCCGACACCTGCGATCTCGGCAGCCATAACATTACCATTGTCGGCACCGACAAAGGCGGCCTGTCTCCGTCGATGGGAACGGGCATCCTGTGCACCATCAAAGCCATTCAGGACCAGATCGGAGACATTCTGGCGCTGGGCGAGCTGAGCTGGTGCCTGTCCTGGAGTTCGGAATACCGGGTAATGCTGGTCTTTCCGCATCTGGGCTATCTGCTGACGGCAATACTGTTCTATCTGGGCGGATTTATGCTGTTGTTCATTTATCCGTTTATGCTGGTAGACTGCATCCTGAAACTGTCGATCGCGGTGGCTCTGCTGCCGGCGGCGTTGGGCGCCTTTGCCTTTAAGATTACGGCAAACTACCTGCAGGAAATCTGGAAGATATTCCTAAACGCCATATTCAGTTTCATTTTCCTGTCGCTGATCATTTACATCATCGCTTCAATTGCGGCTGACTCGCTGAGCGAGATGATCGGCGGATCCGACGTCGGCATCATCATGAAGTTCTTCTGGTGGATGGCGGAGGTCATCAAAGTCGTCGCCGTCTGCTTCCTCGGTTATGCCGTTTTGGGGGAAATGAAACATTTCGCCGACAGTTTTGCCGGCAGCCTGAAAATCGGTGGAAATGAGGGCATCGGCAGTCCGACCGGCAGCTTCGGGATGGAATTTTTCGCCAAACGGCCGGGCATGGCCGTCGGCAAGCCGATTGCCAAAGGTGCAAAAGCGCTCGGCACGGCCACGGGGAGGGCGATTTCCGAAGGCGTTCACCGCGCATCAATCAACGGCTGGAAACAAGCAGCCGAGGGAAAAACAGTCATCAATCCTTTCAATCCGTTCAGCAGAATTAACAGCGGCATTGAGAAAACACGAGATGAAAACGGTAACGAAGTGTACGATACGACAAGCGCATGGCAGAAACTCCGCGGCAAAAAGGAATATCGGACCTTTACGACGGACGCCAGCGGCAACACCAAAATGAACGTTACCGTTCAGGACAAAAAAGGAAGACGGACGGAGGTCGAAACCGACGCCTATGCCACCGTTACCCGCAAATATGACCGGGACGGCGTCAAGATGCGCGAGGATACGAAAGTCAACGCCGCTCTGCTGAAATACGCGATGAAAAAAGACGGAACCTACAATCCGGAAGTCGTCAGCAATTTCATGCAGAATTCCCTGCTCAGCGAAGAAAACAAACAAATCATGTTTGTTCAGGCGGTGATGAAGGAGCGGATGGGCGAAGCTGCCGAACAAATGGGAGATTCGTTTGAAAGCCGCACGGTAGAAAAAGGACAGGACGAGGAAGGGCGCGAAACCTGGACCGTCAACCAAACCAACCGCGACGGCAGCCGTTCCACCTTCAAGGTTACCTTCGGCGCCAACAACCGCGTTTTGTCGGAATTCAAGAACGTCGACGCCAGCGGCAAGGGCAAAGCGTTTGCCACCGACGGCATCGTTCAGCGGAAGTCTTACATTTCCGTCAAAACCAACGCTGACGGCAGCAAGGAAACCATTGTTGAAAACAGATACGCTTTCAGCAGTTACTACTCCAAGATCGCCAACCGCCCCCTGTACTCAAACGGCGACATGGCGGACAACATTCCGGCCGGAGAGATCATGTTCGGCGAAAAAGACATGAGCAGCTTTGCCCATCAGGTCGGCAAGAAAGGAAACAAAGCTTATACTTTCAGAGAGTTTAACTGACGTTCCTTTCGGCAAATAGTCAAAAAAAATGGCAGAAATTTTATTTTCTGCCATTTTTTTTGCACAAAATCGTCATCTTTTGTGCAAATTTCTTGATTAATTCCAAAGTTAGATTATTATTTAGCTAAAATTTAACAATCTGTAACAATGCAAAGGTGGTAATTATGGAAGAAATTATTTTCCCCAACCAGATCAGAATGTACAGAAGACTGCGCGGACGTTCCATGCAGGAACTGGCCGATCATTTGGGCGTCAGTCTGTCGGCCATCTCCAAAATTGAAAAAGGCTATCGCAGAATTGATCAGGAACAGCTGGTAAGAGTGGCGGAGCTTTTGGACTGCCCGATGCAGGACCTGTTCGTCAACGAGCAGAATTCTCAGGAAGACGTCATTCTGTCATGGCGCCGGGAACAGGAAAGAAGAAACAAAATCAACGAAAAGGCCGGCTTGAAAACACTGGGTGCCGGTTTGCGCCAAATCCGCAACGAAAAGAACCTGACACTGATCGAAGTAGCGGAAAGTTCGGACATGACGCTGTCCGTTTATCACCGGATTGAGATGGGACAGCGGGAAGTTTCCGACAAGGAAATGAAAAACATCGCCAAATCGCTCGGATATACGGCCGAAGAACTGAAAGAAGCGATCAAAAATCTGGACGGCAAAGGCATGCTGGACGAAATTATCCAGCGCAACGACGCCAAATACAAGCTGCTGTCCAACCCCCGCGGCGCAATTTCCACTTTTGACACGGCTCCGCGCGACAGTCAGAAAGTGCCGGTATACGGCGTTCCGGGCAAAGACGGCAACGTTATCATTGACAACGAAAAAGAAATCAAATGGGTCGGCCGCCCCGCAGTCTTAAACGGCAAAAAAGACGCATACGGACTGAACCTGTGCACGCGGCGTTTGGGCAGTCTGTTGCCGGCCCGCTCCGTTTTGCTTGTCGATCCGCAGGAAGTGGTCAGTGTCGGCGACATCGCCGTTTATCAGATTGACCCCGAAGAAGTAATGGTTGTCAGCATTCGCGAAGACGATAACGGAAAACTTTACGGCATCCGTTGGAATCCGGACGAAAGGATCAAGCTGGACGACAACGACTTAAGCAAACTGCATAAGGTCGTCGCCATTTACTTATAAAAATTTCCCCGCTTCGGCGGGGTTTCTTTTTGCCTTGCCATCGGAAGAAAGAGTTTCAACGCCATACGGCGGCCATGTCCGCCGGTCTTACGACCACTTGTCGCTTCCCTGTAAAAAAGAAAAAACAAAACGGAGAAAAAAGAGAAGAGAAAAGCAGAAAAGAAAGACCAGATACAAAAAGCGACGAAGGAAAAGACAAACAAGGAAGGGAAATACCGGCAAAAGGGAAAAGACGGGGAAAAAAGCAAACCGGACGGCGGGAAGGAAAAGACGATAAGCCGCTGGCGAAAAATCCGCCGCGGGGAAAAGCCGGCAGGTCCCAATTGCCGGACAGCGAAAACGACGACAAGCGAACAACAACGGACAGGCAAAAGGGAAAAGACGGAAAGAAACGAACCGGACAACGGGAAGAGAAAGACAATAAGACGATGGCGAAAAATCCGCCGCGGGGAAAAGCCGGCAGGTCCCAATGCCGGACAGCGAAAACGACGACAGGCGAACAACAACGGACCGGCAAAAGGAAAAAGACGGAAAGAAACGAACCGGACGGCGGGAAGGAAAAGACAATAAGACGATGGCGAAAAATCCGCCGCGGGGAAAAGCCGGCAGGTCCCAATGCCGGACAGCGAAAACGACGACAGGCGAACAACAACGGACCGGCAAAAGGAAAAAGACGGAAAGAAACGAACCGGACGGCGGGAAGGAAAAGACAATAAGACGATGGCGAAAAATCCGCCGCGGGGAAAAGCCGGCAGGTCCCAATGCCGGACAGCGAAAACGACGACAGGCGAACAACAACAGACAGGCAAAAGGGAAAAGACGGGGAAAAAAGCAAACCGGACGGCAAGAAAGGCAACCAAGGCGACAATGGACGAAGGCAAGTTTCGCTTTTGTCATTCACCTCTCGCCGCTCTCCCGCAAGCAGCGATTTTTTTCGCTCTCCGCGTTTGACTGATTGACATTTATGGATTTGACTTTATGTTGTATTCAGTATATTCTATATATATTCTAAAGGGGGGACGACTGTGGCAGACGACATCAACAGCTCGGCGAGTTTCGGCCAAAGCAAAAACGACAGTGAAGAATTGCCGATCATTGTCGCTCAGCGTTTTTTAAACATTTTTCGCCAGCTGCACATTTTCAGCGACGAAAGGCGCGAAGCTTTTAATAAGATGCTGCTGGAACTGCCGCCGGAAGTCAAATCCATTTTTCAGAGCCTGCCGGGCGGCACCCCGTTGCAGGAATATATGGAAGATCTGGAGCAAAAAAGCAAAGGGCTTGAGCCGGTCGCACACCACAATCACCAGAAAAACAGCAATATTTTGCAGGAAGCCCTGTCCGAAAACAGAAGCACGGGGGGAACGACCGGCGGCGAGGGAATCATCAACGGTGACAATTTCGCGCGGATTCTGGCCAGCAGTCTGGCCCAGTCAAACGCCGAAATTATCCGCGAACTGCAAAACACCCGCCCGGCGGCAACCGGCATTGAGGGCGGAAGCGGAACGGGCGGCGGCTTTGACGGCCCGATGAAACTGGTTGCCGACGAATCCTTTACCAACATCATCTCCAAAGCATTGGCCGAAGCAATCGAAAACTCAGAAAAGAAACGGCTGGAAGACAACAAAATGATTGCCCGTTCGTTTACGGAGCTGCAGGAAAACCTGACCAAACTGATCGAACAGAGCAGTCAGCTTAAATTTATTTCCGGCGGCGACGGCAAAACGGCGGCGGCTCCCATTCAGATGAAAGGGCTGGTCGACGATCTGGTCAAGGCCCAGTCCGCCTTTTTAAAAGAAACCACGAAAAGCCAGAAAGAAGAGCTTTCTTCCATCATCTCCACCGCCATCAAGGAAAGTCAGAAAGTTTCCACCCAGGCGCTGATTGAATCTTTTAAGAAAATCAGCGAAGAAAAAATTCCGACACCGATCACCTACGCCGCCTCGTCCCCGAAAGGCCAGCCGGCAATGGAATCGGTCGAACAGGCGCTGAAAGCGCAGGGAAAAGAGTTTTCTTCCATCATTTCCATGGCATTGAAAGAAAGTCAGAAAAATTCCGCGCAGACGATTATCGAAACCCTGGAAACGCTGAAAAAAGATTCGACCGTTTCGGCCGGCGGACAAAACAATCTCAAGGTTGAAGAAATCATGCGGATGCAGGCCAATCTGTTCCGTGACATTGCCCGTGCGCAAAATCAGGAGTTTTCGGCCTTGATATCCTCGGCGCTGAAAGAAAGCCAGCGTCAGTCGACGGAAGCAATCATTGCCGCACTCAGTCAGCTGCAAACGGCACCGGTGCAGACGGTGGCGGTACCGGTACCGATGCCTGCCGTCAACAGGGAAATTCCCGCCGCCTTGCAGCCCGCGGTTCATGAGCGGCCGGCGGCGCCGCAAATGCCCGAACCGACCGCGTCCACCCCGATGATCGACAAGTATCTGGACGGCATTGACGAAGAGGAAGAAACGGAAGAGAAAGCAAACGCGACGGTAATTGAGGAAACGCCGAAAAAGAAAAAGAAGAAGAAAAAGAAGAAAAACCGGGAAGCCGAGAACGGCACGGCAGGAGCCGTCGATGACGAATCGGACGAAATGCCGACCGGGGAAGAAAAAACGCGACCGAAAACAAAAACGGAAACTCCGACGGCAGGCGGAGCCGAAAAGGAAAAGGCGCCGGCAGAAAGCAAAGTTTCCGCGCCGACGGCCGATGAAACTCCCAAAGCGGCAGAAGCAGGCAAACCTGCCGCCGGGAAAGCACCGACGGGCAAAACGGAAAAAGAAGATAAAAAAGCCGCCCTGGAAGCAGCGGCAGAAAAAACGACGGAAGAGAAAGCCCAACCGGCGGAAGAAAAGGCAAAACCGGCAGAAAGCGCTCCCAAAGCGGACAAAACGGCAACCTCAAAGCCCGAACCTGCTGCTGCCGCGGAGGAAGGAAAAGAACCGCAGATTTCGCCGATGCTGCGTAAACTGATGACGATTTCGACCGCCTTTGCCGACGTGCAGGACATTAAAGACAGTGATCCGGGCGACGACTGGGGCTGGGGTTTCGGCGGAAGCGACAGCGAAAAGACGGACAATGCGGCCGGCGGAAGCGACGGCTATGGCTTTGAAACCGACGACGACGGCTATTCCGCAGCCACAACTGCCGACGCCGGCGACGGCGAAGACTGGGAGTGGGAATACGAAGAAGTGCCCGCCGACGCCGAGATGAGCGGAGAAGAAGGCGAAGACTGGGAATGGGAATACGAAGAAGTTCCCGCCGATGCCGAAACGAGCGGAGAAGAAGGCGAAGACTGGGAGTGGGAATACGAAGAGGTGCCCGCCGACGCCGAAACGGCCGGCGAAGAAAACGGGGACTGGGAATGGGAATACGAGAATACCCCGGCAGCCGCGGCTGAAACGGAAGATGAGGTCTATGAAGAAGCGGCGGCGGAAGACAGCAGCCTCAGTCCGGATGAATTTGCCCAGACTTCGGAAATCGTCGTCGACAGCCTGCCGCAATTCGTGCTGCTCGGACTGGAGGACGAAAAATTCCGCGATCCTTATATTGAAAACAGTGACAATATCGGGTAAATTGAAAGGAAAACAATTTGCCTGAAACAAACGACAACCAGAATTACCGCGAAGGGAGTGACGCATAATGGAACCAAACAAAGCCGCCGGAACAGCCGACTTGTGGTACGTTGACAACTACATCCTGCTGAAAGACTATTACGACCGCACGATTTCCCGGATTGCCGCCCGCTGCGTCCGCAAAGGCAACATTGCGATCGAAGACTACCCCTTTTTCGGATACATACTTGACGTTCTGGAAGAAATCAGCGAAACCGGCGAATACATATTGCAGCACCGGGAACTGTACCCGTATGTCGAACGCAAAATCGCCGGCGGGCTGAACGGGCTGAAAAAAACGCTGATTGAATATCAGAACGAACTGAAAAGCAATTCCACTCCCGACATGATCAAGGAAGACGCGCGGGAAGTGGAAAAAATGAAGCAGGCACTGGGCGACGTCGACAAATCGGCAGACCCGACCGTGGGCGCCGGCATGGGAATGGAACAACTGATGGAAAAGCTGATGCAGGAAAACAACATCAAGCCCAACTTCCCGGCCGAAGACGATAAAAAATAATTTTAACAGTCAACCTTATTAAAACGGAAAGTAACCGACTAATGTTTAAAATCTGTCATAATTTCAAAAAAATTACCGTTTGTCTTCTGTGGGCGGGCATGCTGGCCGGCTGCAAAACGCCGGCGCCGGAACCGGAGCCGGTCGAAGCGGATCCGCTTTCCGCCGCCTCCCTCATCAACCTGCAGGATCCCAACATGATCCGCACGCCGAAAGGCGCCAGTTCGCTTGATCTGGAAACGCCGCTGCGTTGCAACGTCAACTGGAAAACGCAGGAAATGATCACCGCCCTGCCTTACAACATGAAAGCCTTCAACCTCACCCGCAACGGCATCAACAATCCGCTGCCGCGCTTTGAGGTAACCGGTTTTTCCTTCAAAACCATGCCGGCGGAAAAAGCGCTCCTGAAACTGCTTAAAGAAGCGGATATCCGGCTGGTGGCCAAAGATGCGCCTTACACCAGCATTTCGGCGGAAAATTTGCGCGGCGAACTGTCGGAAGTGGTCAAAATGATTACCGACGCGGCCGAAATTTACTATAACTACAACGCCGAAACCAAAACGCTGACCATCAGCCGCAAAAACAACTTTACGCTCTATGTGCCGAAATCGCGGCCGATCATTCTGGCACTGCTCGACGTTCTGCGCGGGTCGGGCATCACCAACATCACGACCGACTGGTCCGATTACTCAATCACCTTCGACGCCGATTTTGAACTGAGAACCAAAATTCAGGATCTTCTCGACTATTTTGAGGAAAATCCGGTGTTGATCGCATATGACGTCAGCGTATTTACCATTTATCCGTATAATGCGCAAAACGACATCGAGTGGCAAAAACTGCTGAACATCTTTGATTTCGGCACCATCAAAACCGCCAAAACCGGCGTTATCGGACGGGTACTGACCACTTCGGACGATCTGAATTTCAAAACCCTGCAGCGGTTCCTTTCCGGCCAGGCCAGAGTGGTTAAGGCCGCAGAGGGAAAATTCGTGGTTCCCAACCTGTGGCTGGCTCGTTTCGACATCGGCAAATGCGCCGCCCGGAAGTCGCCGGAGGCTCAGGTTTCGCTCTTGGCAAAATCCTCCCTGATGCCGCAAAACCGGATTTTTTCGGACATTACACTGGAAGGCACCGAAGGACAGATCACCCAGTTCAACATTCGCAGCAAACTGGGAGAAAATTTCCTGATCATCGGCATCCCCAACGAAATTTTCGGCATCAGCAGCCCGAAATCGGAAACGATCGTGTTTATGGTACCGAGAATCATCCGTACCTTAAAAAAACAGGTACCGACGGCAAATTAATAATTATCGCAATTAAAGGAGATTAGGGAAAATGGACAACATCAACAAAGCTCCCGGCGGAACCCCCGTCCGGCATAAGCTGAAAAAGGTAAAAAGACCGATCAAACGCCCCGTCAGCACGCCGGAAACGCTTTCCGTCCCGCCTAAAACCACGGAATTTGCCGCTCCGCGTCCGGATCAAAGCATTGCTCCGGCCATGACTTCCTCCGCCGCGGCGGAGGAACATCAGGCGCCCGCGCCGGAAAAAATGGACGCTTTCAGCCTGGACGCCTTTCTTGACGGCGACAATCTGCCGGCTATTCAACAAGATACGAGATTACAGCAGAACAATTTTGAACGCGGCTTTATCCGCGACGAGGACATCAATCCGACGCCGCCCAGCTGGAAAGACAGAATGGTCGTCGGCGATTTGTACACCGGCTTTGCCGTTTTCGTCACCGCCGCCGTTTTCCTTTTGTTCGGTATCATGTTTGCCAAAATATTCTTAAGCGGTCCGACCACCGTTCAAAACGGTTTGCAAGGCGTTGTCATCAACTCGGAGGTACCGCGGGGACGAGCCCGCTGCGGCGTGGCCGAAAAAACACAGGGCTGTGTTTTGTATATTATGAATCCGCAGCGTCAGGACTTAAACGGCCGCGATTTTTACGATTTGGCCGCCCAGTTGACCGGGCGCCAGCGGTTTATGATCGAAACCGGAAACATGCGCTATTCCAGTATTAAAATCAAACCGGGCGAAATTGCGCAACTTAACATTCCGCCTTTGCAATAAGTCGTTTTCCTTCATCCCTCCCCTTGACGGGAGGGATTTTTTTATACCGCCCCGCGGCAGGCATGTGGCGGCGAAATTGCGCAGCTTAATATTCCGGCCGTTTTCTTTCATCCTCCCCTTGACGGGAGGGATTTTTTTATACCGCCCCGCGACAGGCGTGTGGCGGCGAAATTGCGCAGCTTAATATTCCGGCCGTTTTCTTTCATCCTCCCCTTGACGGGAGGGATTTTTTTATACCGCCCCGCGGCAGGCGCGTGGTGGCGAAATTGCACAGCTTAATATTCCGGCCGTTTTCTTTCATCCTCCCCTTGACGGGAGGGATTTTTTTATACCGCCCCGCGGCAGGCGCGTGGTGGCGAAATTGCACAGCTTAATATTCCGGCCGTTTTCTTTCATCCTCCCCTTGACGGGAGAGATTTTTTTATACCGCACCCCACGGCAGGCATGTGGCGGCGAAATTGCGCAACTTAACATTCCGCCTTTGCAATAAGTCGTTTTCTTTCATCCTCCCCTTGACGGGAGGGATTTTTTTATACCGCCCCACGGCAGGCATGTGGTTAAAGAGAGCTTACAGCTTTTTTCGTTTCCTCTTTTCCTTCCTCCGTCTTTTCTTGCTCTCCCTGCTTTTTTCCGTTCTTCTTTTTTTCGCTCTTTTCATCTTTCCCGTTTTGCTCTTTCCCCCTTTTTCCTCTTTTTCGTTTCTTTCCCTGTTCTTCCTTTTTCCCTCTTTTCTGCTTTCCTTTTCCTTCTTTCCGTTCTTTTTTTCCGCCCTTCCCACCTTTCCCGCTTTGCTCTTTGCGTATATAAGACTCTTTTGCCGTTGTAGCAAAAACGGTCGGAAAATGCCTGACAAAGGACAAAGGCATTTTTTATGAATATGTGTACCGTTTGCACATATAATGCGGACCCCGAAAATACTTTGTTTCTTCGTACCGAAATATTGAAGACCGCTCTTTTACGGAGAAAAACGCTTGAAAACGGAGAAATGCCCGGAAAATCAGCCGGCGGAAAGGTTTAGGTATTACGGAGGCCGGAGAGTGTTTTATCATATTCATATGTTACCGGGGATGCCGCCCGAATATTCCGTCAATTCAATTGCAGGCTGTTTCAAAGGCAAGAGCAGTTTGTCGATATATAAGTAGGTTTCGGGATTGCAACCGGGAATTTTGGCACCAAGGACACTACGCTGATCTCTAAGAACACTCAAAGGATAGTCAAGAGCATTCGTAAAAAGACGCCGGGCAAAGTCTGCTCACACCGGACTTTGCCCCGTTTACGGGAGCCGGGCAGCCATCGTTCTGTCAGGGTGTCATGCCCTTAAGGTGTTTGCCGGCACCGTGAGGGTTACACCCGCTTATGAAGAACCCCGCGCTTTATGTGAGGCCCTTTTTATTGCGCCAGCAGCTTTTTTTCGTCTCTCCTTTTACGGAAGATTTTTACACACCTGGAACAATCCGTCGGAAGCAGCGATAACCGTCCTCTTCTTTGGGCTGTGCCTTCGATGGTTTTGCAAAGAAAAACAAAGACATATTTCAGCAGCTGCCGGAACGCCACGCCGCAAACGCCTTTTTTGGGCGGTTACGGTTTCTTTCTTTGTACCTGCAACGGCATAAACTTATCCGGCGGACAATAAACGGCTTCTTCTTTGCCGGAAATGATTTTGACCGAAGAACGTCCGGTCTTGACGTTTATGCCTTCAAAAAACAGGCTGACCGGAACCTGCAGCACCTGGCTGATCATCCACAGACGGCTGCCGGACACGCGATTGTTGCCGTTTTCGTATTTTTGTACCTGCTGAAAGGTTGTTCCTACCGAGCCGGCCAGTTCGACCTGGCTTACATGCCGAAGCTTGCGGAAATAGCGGATCCGGCCGCCGATAAAAACGTCTATCGGGTTAGGCTGGTTGTTGGGCGTGCGGGCACGATAGTTTTTAACAGGGTTAGTCATAGTCTGTTCCTCAAATTTTTTACCAAAAATCTGACCACCTTTCCGTTTTTCGTTCGCAAATAAAACAAAAACCACCAGAAGGTGGTCGGAGAGGTAGAAAAATCATGCATAACTATGATCCCTTAAGCCTTTAAAACCTGAGGGTTTCTGGACATTGCTTAAAGCTCCCCGGCCTTGGCTTGGCAGGGGATATACAAACTGTACGGACAATGCGGCCGACAGTTTCACGGTATGATATCCGCTAATACCGGTTATGCGAGAGCTTTCTACGACTCCGCATCCTCTCGGATGCTGAGCAGCAACATTGCTGCCTGTTTTTCAAGTTAAACAATAATTTTGCCAAAAGCAACAACTATTTGAAGAACGGCAAAAATCCCGACATGCAGGGATACATGTACCCGGCATTTCTTCTCTCACCCCTGCGGCCAAGGATATACACCGCTTTCTTTAAATTAAAGTAAAAACGGAACTTGATAAATATAACAACTTTTATTTTAAAAACGGCAACATCTAACCTTCAATTTTAAAATAAGCTTTTCGGCACGTTTTCCTCCTGCCCGCAGAAAAAACCGGTTTTGCGCACAAAACAAGCAGACTGCTATAAAAGTTTTTAAGCGCATGCCTTACCCGGCAGGAAAAACCGTTTTGTCTTTTGACCGAAAAGCAGCTAAAATGAGAAAAAAACGAAAAATTGCACCATCGTTTGCCGGCCGTCGAACATAATTATGCCAGCGCCGATCCATTCGCATCATGCGCGGCAAAAGGTTCCCGCATAAAACGCGCGGTTTTTCGTATGCGGATATAATCCTCACGGTGCCGACAATGTCTTAAGGATATAAGAGGGACTGATAAGGCGATTATTACCAGCTTGCCGTAAACGGATCAAAATCCATAGTCAACTGACTTTTCTCCGCGTTTTCTTTAAGTTGATTTCGGATATACTCGGCTATCTTTTGGGTATTCTTTCCACCGGTATCGACACAGTGCCCTTTACACCAAAACTCTCGGTTTCTATATCGAAATTTCGCATTTCCCCATCTTTCGTATATCATAAGACTGCTTTTACCTTTGAGATATCCCATTATTGAGCTTACCGAAAACTTAGGTGGTATCTCCCGTAACATATGAATATGGTCCGGACAAACTTCGGTTTCAACAATTCCTGCTCCTTTCCATCGGCATCGTTCCCTAAGTATAGCTCCTATTTCCGCCCTAAAACGCCTTTCTGCAATATTTCGGGACGATGGTATTTTCGGGTTCCATATTGTGTGTTCATTAAGACCGCTGCCGGCCCGTATTTCTTACAATGGCAAAGGAATTTTTATATGCAAAGAGCAAAGCGGGAAAGATGGGAAAAGCGGGAAAAAGAAGGGCAGAAAGAAGGGAAAGAAAAAGAGAAACGAAAAAGAAAAAGAGGGAAAGCAAAGCGGGAAAGGCGGAAAAGAGCGGAAAAAAGAAGGGCAGAAAGAAAGGAAAGGGAAAGAAAAACAAAAAAAGAGGGAAAGCAAAGCGGGAAAGAGGAAAAGAGCGGGAAAAAGAAGGACAGAAAGAAAGGAAAGAGAAAGGGAAAGAAAAACGAAAAATAAAAGAGGGAAAGCAAAGCGGGAAAGGCAGAAAGAGCGGGAAAAAGAAGGACAGAAAGAAAGGAAAGAGAAAGGGAAAGAAAAACGAAAAAAAGAGGGAGAGCAAAGCGGGAAAGAGGAAAAGAGCGGAAAAAAGAAGAAAAGGAAACGACAAAGAGCGAAATGGAAAAAAGCCGTAAGTTCTCCTCAACCATGCCCCCGGCGCAGGGTTTTCCCGCTACAAAAAAGCCGAAACCTTGGGTTTCGGCTTTGATAAAAAACATGGAAATCCCCGCTCTAAGTAACTTCCGTTACCGCGCGCAGGTTGCCGTCACGGTTGATTTGCACGACTCGCAGTTTATGATGCATTTCCTCAATCGTTTTCTTGCGATCCATGGTCGGATAAGTATGCAGAATACGATCGACAAAAGCCTCGTAAGCGGCGGTCGAACTTTCCGCGTGGATGGTGGCCAGACAGTTGTCGTGGCCGGATCCCATCAGTTCCCAAAGCGCGCCGGCGTTACTGGTGGAAATTTCGCCGCCGATGATCGCGTCGGGCGTAAAACGTACCACCAAGTCGATGATTTTGGCATAGTCGAACTGGTTTGTCTGTTCGGTACGCGACATCACGATATGGGTGCGGTTAGGATGCGGAACCAGCAGTTCGCGCGTATCTTCAATGGTGATGATCCGTTTATGAATATCCAAAATCTTCAGCAGGTTGTTCAAAAACGTCGTTTTACCGGTAGAAGTCGCACCGCTGACCAGAATATGATCGCCGCGCTTGATGCTGAGCAACAGCCGTTCATAAGGATCTTCCGGATCCTTGATCGTTTTCAGCGGATTGATCTGATGAAGCTTTTCCCCCTGCTTCAAACCGTAGTCGCCCAAGCCGAAAGCCACGTCGTCGCTGTGCACGCGGATGGTAAGCGCAATGCCGCCGGTCAGATCTTCTTCGTCATACATCACGTTTTTGCCGCAAATGGCAGAAAAACGGTGTTCGCCGGGAATGCTGGCATAAACCACCGGACTGCCGGCAACCGGATCAAACGGAATTTCATAGGTGTTGGCGACAATATAAAGCAAATCGGTCAGATATTCCTTCGTCAGCTTTTCATCCTTGTACATCACCCAGGGGTAGGCGCGTTTGCCGCGCAGGCGCAGCCAGACCTGGCCGGCGCGGTTGATTGCCACTTCTTCGATATTGTCCTGATTGTACCAGTATGAAAGCGGTCGCAGAACAGATTCCAATACTTCAAAGCTCATGTAACCTCCTTAAAACAACTGCGGTACGCCGCTGCTTGATGAAGACGAAGACGACGAAGAAGACGAACCGCCGCCCATACTCGGCGGAGGCGGAGGCGTTGCTCCGACCGTCGAAGCCGGCGCGCGGCCGGACTGTTTGGCGCTGCTGTCCTCCAGCAGAACCGGCTGAACTTCAGCTTTCTCAGATTCGTAAACGACCTGAGAGGAAGCCGAGCCGCCACCGCCACCGGCCTGTTTGATCCGACGTTCGGCCGCCTGCGTGGCAATACGGTCCTGCGCTTCCTTATCGTCGATCAGCACGTCTTTCTTCTTCATGTTGGTCGAGGCGTCGGCATCACGCTCCAGCGTTCTCAGCCACAGGTCGACTTTCGGATAGACGATGATACGGGTACCGGCCGGAACATAAGTCAGCGCACGGATGTTGGTCTTGTCGGACAGGATCATTTCAAAAATCTGGTTCATCTGGTCAATGAAATTCTGACGCGCGTCATTGGCCGCCTGTTGACGGGACGTTTCCGAATCCATGGTGCTTTCTTCTTCATCGGTCGCCATCATATAGCTGGTTGCGCTGGTTAAAAGCGTGGTAATCAGCGGCATGCCGTATTTCTTGCCAAGCTGCTGGTCAACATAACCCAGCGCGCCGCCGCGTCCCTGAGCGTCGCCGGTTTCGCCCTGGAAGGTAAACAATACGCCGTCGGGACGGATCAACCGCTGCCAGACAATGGTAATGCGCGCGGATTCCGACGCGGTTTCGGTACCACCGCCGCCGGCAGTGCCGCCGAGTTCGCCCATCAGCCGGCTGCCGGCCGGAATGACGATGTTCCTGCCGTCTTCGGCATAGACATTGCGCTCAACAAACGCCGTAATCGGCACCGGATTCTGCGTATCGATGGAACGGGCAATAACAGCCGGAATCGGCTTGTCGGCCAAAATCATTTCGCTCATGTCCACCCGCCAGGAAGAAATAACCTTGTCAATGCCCTGTTCCTGCCAATCTTTCTGGTAGCCGTCAAACGCCTCCTTGCGGATGCTGGAACTGATTTTGCCGACGTACATTCCCTGCCGGCGCTCGTTTTGCGCCGTCTGCAAAGCTGCCGCCCGCTGCGGATCATAACGCTCGCCCGGACCAAAACCGCCGCCGGGACCGAGGTTGCCGCCGCCGGTACCGGTGCCGTACGCGCCGCCCTGGCCGAAAGTTCCGGCCGGAACGAACATTTCGCCGGTATCGGCTTTTTTGGCCGCTTCTTCAATACCGATCAGCGAACCTTCGCCGTCCACGATCAAGCCGTCCGGCAACAATTTGCCGATAACCGTTCCCTTTTTGTCAACGACATTGCCGTCTTCCAGAATATCGCCCAGATATTCGCCGTCCGGCGTCAACGCAATGTTCAGTGAACGTTTGAACTGACCGACGTCGGCAACCTCTCGCGCGCCGACTTCCGGCAACTCCGCCGGCTGAGCGGGCTGCGGCTTCTCATACCAGTTCAATTTGGTATTGCCGATTACCGAACCGTCCAGACTGATGGCCGAACCGTCTTTGTTCAGCTGACCGATGACATTGCCGCGGGCGTCAACGATTTCCCCGCCTTCAACCGCTTCACCGAGAACGTTGCCGTTAAAATCAAGCACTTTTCCTTTGGCGTCGACATAACCGATAACTTTGTTGTTTTTGTCATAAACCAGTTTGCGCTTTTCTCCGGCCATGCCGATTACATTGCCTTCGCCGTCAACGACGGAACCGTCGGCCTGCAATTTGCCGATAACTTTTCCGTCCTTGTCAAGTACGTTACCGTTGACGTCAATATGCCCCAGAACCCTGCCGTCGGCAGCAACGGCAAGCTGCTGCTCGTCGGCGCTGACGCGGCCGATCACCCTGCCCTTGGCGTCCACCGCCTGCAACCGGGGCGAAACATAACCGATAATGTTGCCGTCCTTGTCATAAATGGGCTGTCTTTTCACCGCTTCGTAAAACTGCAGCGGCCGGGCGCGGGCAATCACTTCGCCGGCGGCGGAAATGATGTCGCCAGAGGAACCCAGAGTGCCGACCAGCTCGTTTTCCGCATTCAGAACCCGGCCGTCGAGCCTCAGTTCACCGAGAATGGCGTTTAAATTGTCACGGATGTGGAAATCACGGTTGCCGCGGCCGATCGCTTTGCCTTCCTTGTTGACCAGAAAACCTCTGGTCAGGGCGCCAAGGTTCTGATTGCCCAGCGACAGCACCTGTCCGTCGGCGGTAATATAGCCGCTGACCAGATCATTGTTGTCGTAAATATACATGTCGTAAAGGGCATATCCCGCCTTTTCGCCGCCGATGACGACATTGCCGTCGAAATCGACCATGCCGCTCTTTTCGCCGCGGCCGTTGATCACTTCCGCCTTGTCGTTGACGGTACCGATCAACTTGTTGTCATTGCCGAAAGCAAAACGGTATTTGAACAAAATTCCGGTCGGCAGCCCGGTTTTGGAGCTGACCGAATCGTCCGGACGAATATAGCCGATGACGCTGTTTTGCGCATTAATTACGGTACCGTCGAGCGTTGACCGGCCGATAATCACATTGTTGAAATTCATCACCGGCGCCACTTCCACCCGTTTGCCCGTCAATGCGCCTTTGCCGTCCAAAAGCTGACCGCGGCGATTGATGCAGCCGAGATTCTGGTTGGCGTAATTCAGTACCTTGCCGTTGGCGGCAACGGTGCCTACCGTATTGCCGTTAAAGTCAATTACCGCACCCGGTGTTACCGCATGACCGATAATCGTATTGTTGACGGAAAATACCTGTCCGTTGGGCAAAAGACGTCCCATGTTGACTTCGCGATAGTTGCGGACTTCGCCCTGCGCCGCCGTCACTCCGACAAACTCGCACCGCTCATCAATCACCGGCATATAAGAAACGGCGCCGCCGACAACAATGCCGCCGTTGTCAAAAACAACATCGCCCGCACCGGCTTTGCCGACGACGGAAGCGCCCGTGTCGCGAACCGTTCCGCTGCTGTCGACATAACCGATAAAACGTCCCTGAAAACCAAGCGCCAGGCTGCGGGCACGTGCTTTGCCGACAACCGGCATCATGGCGTTCGGGTTATTCAGGTCGGAAACGACTTCGTCATCGGGCAAAATTTTGCCGACGGTCTTTAACGACTTGTCGAGCAGCATGTTGCCGTCCGCCAGAATGCCCAAACTGTTGCCCCGGTCGTCAACGGCATAACCGACGTCGATGTTTTTGCCAAGAATCAGATTTTTTTCATCCACGCCGTAGCCGTATTGCGTCAGCCGGCCGCCGATTACCGCGTTGTTATTGACCATTTCTCCGTTCGGATGCACAAAGGCGACCGTCCTGCCGCTCAAATTATAGATTCCGCCCAGCGGCAGCAGATTGCCGTCGATGCCGCCGTCCGCATTATAAACATAACCGAACGGCGACAGAAATTTCTTTTCTTCTCCGTTGACATAGGCGGACCCGATACCGTTGACACCCAGCGCCCGGTTTAAGGAATCGACGACCAGGCGGGTTTCAAAAGTCATGCCGATGCCGCGGCCGTTATAGTCGGAAGCGCGGCTGCCGTAAACGGTGCCGACAGGCGTGCCGCCAAGGAGAATTACTTGTCCGTTTCTTAAAGCGTGGCCTTTTAAGGTGCCGCGATAGTCAAACACCGGGCCGGTTACCGCCAACCGGCCGATTTCGGCCCCGTCGGCGCCGAAAACCAGTCCCCGCGGCCCCATGGTGCCGATAAAATTGCGCGCTTTGGCAATCCGCCCTTCCGGCATAATGCGGCCGACATATTTGCCGGCGGCATCGGTTACCGTCGACGCAATGTCCGCCATATAACCGATAACTTCGCCTTTGGCGTCGGCAACGGTACCGTCAATCAGCAGGCGTCCGATCACCTTGTTTTTGGCGACGACCTCACCGTTGTAAGTTACAAAACCGATATATTTGCCGCCGTTATCGAAAGCATAGCCCGATTTGACGATGCGGCCGATAATCTTATCCTGATTGTCGTAGGCAAAACCGTTGGCTTTGATCAGGCCGATCGCCTTGCCCTCAAAATCCGTCACTTTGCCGCCCGGAGCAATGCTGCCGATAAACTTGCCCCCCGCGTCAATCACCATTTTGGAGGAAATCAGCCGGCCATCGATCACATAATCGTTGCCGACCCGGCGATAAGCATAACCGTCGGGGGAAACAAAGCCGATGTTCTGTCCCTGCAGATTGGAATACAAACCGTCACCGGTCAGCCGGCCAACGGTTTCGCCGCTGTCAGAATAAACCAAACCGGGAAACAGCACCGCGCCCAAAACCGAAAAGCGGTCGTCGACGACCAAACCGTTGGGCAGCACCTTGCCGACGATTTTGCCGGTGGCCAGACGCACGGTACCGTCATTGTTCACCTTGCCGAGCAGACGGTTGTCGTTGCCGATGGCAATCCCTTTCGGCACCACGCCGCCGATCAGGCTGCCTTCGAAATTGACGATCAAACTGTCGGCCGTAATGTTGCCGATCAGCTGGTTTTCAAAGCTGACGACTTTGCCGTCGGGGATCACTTTGCCGATCAGGTCGCCGTTGAAGTCAATGGCGGTGATTTCCTGAGCCGAAGCAACGGAAACGCTAAAAGCCAGACAGCCGACTGCCGCTGCGGTTTTCACGGATAACGTCAAGATTTTGCCCAACTTAAGTTTCAATGCTAGTTCCTCCGATTTTTAGCCACTTCCTGCAAAGCGTAGCCGGCGACTTTTTTATCCAGATTGACAAACGAACCGTTGCTCTTCAGGTAGCCGATGATTTTGCCGTCGCGGCCGATGACGCTGCCGTCATAACGCAGGCGTCCGGCATACTGGCCGTCATTGCCGAGAATGGTGGTACCAATCTTATAAATCCGCCCCAGAACGGCGTCGTTATTGTCCACCGCCAGGTCGGAAGACAGGCTGCGGCCGATCACTTCGCCGCTGCGGCCGGTGACAATACCGGCAAAGTTGACGCTGCCGACCACTTTGTCCGCGTCGTCAATAACAATGTCGCCGTCGATCACTTCGCCGATCAGCTTGCCGGAATTGTTGATCACGCTGCCGTCGGACAAAACCCGTCCGATATTGATGTTCAAGACGTCAATCACGCTGCCGTCGGGCATGACCGCGCCGATCACCTTACCGCCGAAGTCAATGACCGCGCCGCGTTTGAGCAGACTTAGGTTCTTGTCGGTCGAACCGCCCGGCAAAATGGCGGTTACGTTGTTGTTTTTAAGGTCGATTACGTCGCCCAGGGAATTGACCCGCCCCTTGTAGGCGCCCCAGATGTCAATGACGATATTTTCGGGGATAACCTCTCCGACCACTTCCAGATCCGAATTCAGCACTTTGCCGTCGGAAGAACTGCGACCGACCGTTTTGCCGTCAAAATCCACTACCCGGCCGTCGGTCAGGCTGTAACCGAGAAACGCGCCGTCATAGCCGATGGCCGCGCCGCGTTTGAGCACCGCCCCCTTGTATTCGCCGTTTGCGTCAAAGAAGACGCCTTTGGCATCAACCCGGCCGAGTCTTTCGCCGAAACGGTTGACGACTTCGCCGTTGTAGCCGGTCTGGCCGACGATATTGCCGTCAAAATCGGCAATCAGCCCGGAAGCCGCGGGATTGCCCGGCACATGGTTGTAAAAGCTCATGCCGTCGCTGTACATTTTGCCCATTGACACGCCTTTGGCGTCATAGACGTATCCGTCGGGGAACAAATGACCGATCAGTTTGCCGGAAGGGTTCAGCACCGCCGTTTTTTCCGGCATCGCCACGCCGATGATTTTGTTGTTTTCGTCAACCAGGACATTGTGAGCCAATAATTTTCCCGCCGACTGGCCTTTGATCGAAACCCGTCCGCTTTCGTTGACCATGTTAAGGAAATTTCCTTCCAGATCATAAGCGTAGGTATTTTCAAGCACCCGGCCGACGTAGCCGCCTTTCTTGTCAAACACGTCGCCGTAAGTGCCGACGCAGCCGACCGCTTCTCCCTGCGGAGAAAACACCAGTCCGTTGGAGTTGACCGTTCCCAGGAAATTGCCGTCATAAGAAAGCGCTATGCCCGAACGGGAAACGCCGCCCACGATCTCGCCCTTCTCGTCCAAAACGGTACCGTCCGGATTAACGCAGCCGACATAGGAACCGCCGCCGTCGCGAACAATGCCGTCGGTATCCACCTCACCGATCATGGTGCAGGTATTGTCAAACACCGGACCGGGGGTGACCACTTCGCCGACGTAGGCGCCGCTTTCGTCCACCACCACGCCGTCGGCGTTGACCTTGTATCCGGTATCTTCGTTAGACTTGCGGATTACGCCGTCTTTTTCCAGATAACCGATGTTTTTGCAGCCCAGACCGACAACCAGCCCGCCGCGAACCAGCCGGGCGACGATTTTGGAGCCGGAGGGGTTTTTCACCAGTCCGTTGGAGAGAATGCGGCCGACGATTTGTTTGCGGTCGTTTTCAACCGTTCCGTTTGAATTGACCTTGCCGAGAATTTCCCCCTGCGGGGTAACCGGAATCATCTGTTCCTGAATCAGGCGTCCGAGGATCGTCTGCGTGCTGTTGACCACATTGCCGTTTTCGTCGACATAACCGACAATGTTGCCGTCCTTGTCGTAAACTTCACCGTTTTTGCCGACATAGCCGCTGATTTTTCCGAACTTGTCAAGCACGATCTGAGAGAAACCGGCAACTTCGCCGATCGGATTGCCGTCCAGGTCGACAATGGTGCCGTCGGGCAGCATTTTGCCGATGACGTTGCCGTTGAAGTCCACCACGTTGCCGTTTTCGTCGACGTAGCCGATGACGTTGCCGTCCTTGTCGTAGGCCAATTTGCGGTTAACCGTTCCCGCCCGGCCGATGACGTTACCGTTTTCGTCGACGATGGTGCCGTCTTCCAGCATTTTGCCGATGACGTTGCCGTCAAAATCGACCACGTTGCCGTTTTCGTCAATATAACCGATAATGTTGCCGTCCTTGTCATAAGCCAGACGCTGATAAGCCGGACCGGCTTTGCCGATGACGTTGCCGTTTTCGTCGACAATGGTGCCGTCGGGCTGAACCTTGCCGATGACGTTGCCGGCAAAATCGACGACGTTTCCGTTCTCGTCAATATAGCCGATAATGTTGCCGTCTTTGTCGTAAGCCAGCCGGCGGCCGCTGTTGTCAACCCGGCCGATGACGTTGCCCTGTCCGTCGACCAGACTGCCGTCGGGCAGCAGTTCGCCGATTTTTTTACCGTCGGCGCCGATGACGCTTCCGTCATCGTCAACATACCCCATAACCTTGCCGTCTTTGTCATAAGCCAACAGGTTGCCGGCCGTTCCGGCCGAACCGATTTCCTCGCCGCGAAGGTTGACCAAAGTGCCGTCCGGACGGCTGCGGCCGATGGTGTTGCCGTCAAAGTCGACGACGTTTCCCTTTTCGTCGACATAGCCCATTACGTTGCCGTCCTTGTCATAAGCCAGCCGGCGGCGGACACTCTTGGCATCCAGGTTTTTGTCTGCGATAACGTTGCCGTTTTCGTCCACCCGGCCGACCACTTCGCCGTTGGCGTCGACCACGCTGCCGTCGGGCATAACCACGCCGATGATGTTGCCGTCGCCGTCTACCGCCACCTGGCCGGATTTGGTAACATGACCGATAACGTTGCCGTCGGCGTCAACCACTTCGCCTTTTTCGTTGACGCGGCCGATCACGTTGCCGTTCAGGTCGACTACCGTACCGTCGGGCATTACCCGGCCGATAATGTTGCCGTTTTCGTCATAAACATAGCCCATGTCCACCGCTTTGCCGACCACGTTGCCGTCATTGTCGACCACCGTTCCGTCGGGCAGCATGCGGCCGGTAACGTTGCCGTCGACGTCAACCATCGTGCCGTCGGGATTGACATAGCCGATTACGTTGTTGTTGTCGTCGTAAACCAGTTTACGGTTGTTGGCAACGCCGATGATGTTGCCTTCCCCGTCCACCGCCAGACCGTTCTCGTTTACCCGGCCGACGACATTGCCGTTTTCATCATAAATATAGCCGTCCTCATCGGCATAACCGATCACGGCGCCGCCCGGACCGACGATTGCCCGCTGCATTTTCTTTGCCGTCGGGGCGGCTGCCGTCCCGCTGCCGGACGCCCCCGGCACGGTTTCGCAGAAATTGCAGTCTTCCTTATTGACGGCATTGCCGTAAACCGGTACTTTTTCCGCCTTGGCGCTGTTTTGGGAAACATTGCTTTCGTGCCAGGAAACGATAAAGTTGTTTTGAACGTTTCCGGCCACAACCGGAGTCCAGCTCATGGTAACGTCACAGGTTTCCTTGCCGCGCAAAAGCTTGCCGCTGCAGTTGTCGTTGAACTCAAAGCCGTCAAAGGGCGCTTCCGCCAGCTGAACCGATACGATCATCACCGAGGTTTTGCCGTTGGTGCCGAGCGTCAGGACGTTTTTGGCATCGGTGCCGAGCACCACCTGCCCCAGCGGAACCGGGTTCGGGGTCGTCGTCAGCGGAACCTCCGTATCGCCCACGGTGCTGAACTCTATGCTTTCCTGCACGGGAGTGTTGTCAACGACATTTAAAGCGTCATCGTTGTCGGTGAAAACCGGCTCTTCGTATTCATCAATCGGCTCGTCGCTTGAAAACAGAAGATACAAACCGAAAAGGAAAACGACGAAAGAAGTAATACCAACCGCAAGAATTATGCGGTTGGTTTTTTTGATATAGCTTTCAGAGTGTGTTAAAACTTCTTTGCTCATTGGGTCCTGACTACGCTGCAAAAGACGCCGTTTCTGCCCAGTTTGCTGCACACGCTGTCACCTTCGTCCAAGGTTTTGACCGGTCCGATGCGCAGATGGAAGAGCTCTTTGCCCTGTCCGTCCGCCGGCGCGTCAACTGAGAAGAACGGGTCATAGTTCTTCAAAATTTTGGAATATTTAGAGGACAGGTTGTCCCATAAATTTTCCAGGTTATCCACATTGGCATCGGTGCCGAGCTCAATCGAAATGTTGGAGCCTCCGTCGGCAAATCCCGATCCGTAACGATACTGGCTGGCCAAATTGCTGGCCGCGGCATCAAATTCCTGCGTATTTTTGATCCGGCGCATCTTGGAGTAATCGAAGTCGCCGCCCTGACCGTTGCCGGCACCGAAGGCGCCGCCGGCCTTGTATCGGATGGTAACCCCTTCGCCGTTATTGCCGCCGCTGTATTCGGGAACAATCATCTCGGACGAACCGGCATTGACATCAACCTGTCCTTCCACATAATTGCTGCCGAAACCGTCCGGATAGCTGGCCGAGCCGGCTTTTCCGCGTTTGCCTTCCGGCAGGGCGCCCGGAACGTCCCATTCCTTGTCGGTAATGTCGTCGGCATAACTGATATTATCCAATCCGACCTCATCGGACCTGCGAAGTTTCAGGCAGACGATACGCTTGCCGTTGCGCAGAACCATGTCGCCGATCGCCTCGACGATGATCAGGCGGTTGTTCGGCCCTTTGGTGCGGAATCCGACCGGAACCTCAACCCGCTCGACAATCAGGGTGACGATCGGACGCTGGGTCATGTTGAGCGCCTTTTCGCCCAGATCGATATAAGTGAAAATGTCGTCGCGCCATACGCGTTCCGGCGCAATGACAACATCATCCGGGTTGGGAACGTAAACTTCAACGTCAAAACGGAACTGTGTCGGATCCAGCGGAATGCTTTTGATCCAGTCGTTTTTCTGAAATCTTTTGGTAAAGGTGGAATCTACCGACTTGCCGCCGTTGCCGTAATATTTGCTGGCGTTGACGCGGCCGGAAGACGAACCGCCGGAACCGAGCGTCCCCGCCCCGCCGGCGCCGTCGATCACGTCGATGTCAACGATCGCGTTGGTCAGGCGCTCGGTATTGACGCCTTCGCTGCGGACATAAAACACATAACGGTTGCCCGAACGGCCGAAAACGATAATGTTGGTGTCAACGCCGACGTTGGCGCCCTTGCGGGGATAAAGCAGCAAGGTGTTCGGCCCCGAAATCTGTCCGTCAAAAGTCGCGTTGTCGCCGATGTAAATGTCCTCAATCATTTCCCATTCAGGGAAGTTCAACAAAGTGATCATGCCCTCGCGCAGGCGCAGCGGCAAAACCAGATCCGGCGACCAGTAATATTTCGAATAAGCCGGTTTGCTCTGCCCTTCGCCGAGGTTCTGCAACGGATCAAGCCAGGCGCTCTGCATCATGCCGAGAGAGTTGAAGCCGGCATAGCCCATGTCCATCGGCTGGTACTGTCCCTGCGACTGGTCCGCGTTCTGATCCATGCTGTTGATCGTGGCCTGGGCGAAAGCTTCCGCGGCAAATGCGACGGCAAACAAACTTAATACACTTATTTTTACAGACTTTGATAACATTATCTTTATCCACCTTATTTTACTTTGTTGTAAGTCAGCGAGTATTGGTACACCGTAAAGCCGACCGGGTTTTTCAATCTTCCCTTGAATTTCACTCTCTTGCTGCGGTAGCCGACTTTCAGGCTGGCCGTCCAGTAATTGATCTCCGGCGCTTTGGAATCCGGATACATGTCGCGCGTTTCATATTCCACCTGCCAGATCCCCGACCCCAGTTCGTTAACCGTCATAATCCGCACGTCGCGGATCATCTGCCGGGTGCGGATCAGTTCCAACGCGCGGTTGGCCGTATTTTCCACAAAATCTTTGTAAACCGCGGGGCTGGACATTTCCTCAATCATGCCGCCCGGCATCCAGCGGGCTTCCACTTCCGGAATGTCGCGGTTAAAAGAACTGCGCAGCAGCACATATTCGCGGACGAACACTTCGGTAATTTCCTTTTCGTCCTCCATATCGCGGTTGACCGGCTGAATGTTATAAACCTGCTCCTGCTTGTTTTGAAAGGTGAGCAAAAACGGTTCTACCCGGTACAACGGTATTACCTGCGCGATCGCCAGCAGCAGCACGATGTTGCAGCAAAGACTGACCGCGGTAATGATGGCAAACGCGCGCGCCGTCCACAAATAGCGTTTTTCGGCGACGTTGGCGACAAAGGCGTCCTGAGAAGACGCCGGCGATTCCGGCCGCCGGCCGCGTCCGGCCAGCAAGCGCTGATTTTGATTGTTTACCCCCAACTGCTGTACCATGCCGGCAACTTTCCATCAGATCGTTTCAACAAACCAGTCGGGCAGCATTTTCGGCAGCTCGACCTGCATGCAGGCGCAGGGCGAAAGCTTCAGTTCGTCCGACGCGCGGCCGATGCCGACCGGTTCCGGTTCATAATAGGAGCCGAACAGGCCGCAGGCCGAGAGCAGCAAAAGAATCAGGACCAACATTACATTTTTATACATCGAAACATCCTCGTTTATGATAAGATATATTGAAATTAAACTTTTTTTTCGCAAAAGTCTAACATTTTTTAAATAAACTCTGATCTGCTTACGTTATAGAACAAAATGGTTAACAAATTTACAAGAATTCGACTTCGCTTTGCGAATATCTGGTAACCGTAAAACCGAGAGGATTAAGCAGACGACGGCCCATAAAGGCGCGTTCGGGAATGAAATAGGAAGTGACCGAAGCGGTCCAATAATGAACCCGGAGAAACAACGCGCCGGTTTCCGTATTGCGGCGGCGGGCGGAAACTTCGTAAGTTTTGAAATCCACCTTCCAGACCGGGCTTTTTTCGCCGCCCACGCGGCCGATCGAAATGATTTCCACTTCCTGGCTGGTCTGGTTGTCGGTGATGTCTTTCCAGATACCTTCCCGATATTTGGCAAATTCGTCAAATACCTGCGGCGCGGAAAGATAATTCAGAATGCCGCCGGCATACCAGCGCACCATCATTTCGCGCTCGTCGTTGATGATGGTGTTGCGATACATGACATATTGGCGGACAAAGGTTTCCATCATCATTTTTTTGGAAGCCATGTCGTGGGCAATCGGTTCATAGCGGACGATCTCGTCCGAAGAACTCTGGTCAATGATCAGGAAAGGCTCGACCGTCACCTGCGGCGCCAGGTTGAACAAAGAAAGAGACGCGGCCAGAAACAAAAGCAGCGAAGCGGCGGAAGTGACGATAAAGAAACGGGAAAGCCACAGATAATACGTCATCTTGGCGCTGACCTTTTCCCGTTCCCTGTCGCCGACAAAACGATATTCCCTGCCGTTTTTGTCGGTAATGGCCAGAATTTTGCTGCCTTCAAGAATTTTACTGAATTTGTTCATCTCTTACTTTCGTTAATACGCGGTGCAAAGCGGCTTCTCATAGTTGTCGATCTCCTTGCGGATGGCGTCGAGAGCTTCCTGCTGCGACTTTTCCATCACTTCCTGATTGGCCTTTTCGCTGATGATCGCTTCGCTCAGAGAACTGCCGGCAGCGGTCGAATTTGTCAGATTGACCAGCGCCTCTTGGTCCTGAACCAGCGCCGCCCGCGTATTTTCCACCTTGTCGTAGCGCTCTTTGACAACCGGGTTGGCGTTGTTGACGGTTGAAATATCCGAAGCCGCCAGACCGACCAGATTGCTCTTGTACTCAATCAGCTTATTGCGAATATAAGCGTATTCCTCGTCGTTGGCAAGATTAAAGTCGTCGGCAAGCTTGAATCCCATCTCAGACAGCATTTCCCTGATCGTTTCCCTGGCGTCGTCAATGCTCAGCTGCAGCTCGTCCATGTTTTTACGAATGCTGTTTTCCTTGTCCACGAAATGCAGGAAATTCCCGATCTGATTATTGGCATACATCGACTTCTGATATACGTTGTCACGCACTTCGTATTTGAAGTTGTCGCCGTTTGCCTTGTCTTCCAGTTCCAGCATGCGTTCATAGACGTTGTAGGCCGCATCGTTAAACTTCAGCTTGCGGCCGCTGTAGGCAAAAAGCGTTCCCAGTTCGGAAGGCGAAACAACGGCCGGCGTTTTCTGGGTGCCGGCGCGGACGCTTTCGTCCAGCTCCAGATCGGTAACCGTGTAATAAAGCGTTCCCCTGACGGAGATGTCACCACAGACCGGCCTTTTCGGGGAATCCACGGGACTGACGAGATATTGTCCGCTGGTTTGCGCCAAATCCACCTTGGAAGAAGCAATGTCGATCGTATAATTGCCGATCCGGCAGGGATAAAGCGTGCCGCGCATCAGATATTTGCTTTCTCCGCCCTGTTCCAAGAGAGAAGTCAAATTCAGCCCTTTTTCGACAAAGGCGTCGTCGGCCAGCATCTGCCGCCAGATACCGGGGATTTCTCCGCCGTATTCAAGAATCGAAGACTTGGCCACAATTCCGTCATTTGTCTTCCGGATATTTTTATAATCCGTCGCGTCAAAATGAACGATGTCGCGCGGCGAAGGATAGTGCTCGAACTCGGGCGCCTTCGGCGCGGCAAAATCGCGCGGTTTGGCCGGCAGACCGACAAAATATTCACTGTCCGCCGCCTTACAGGAAACCTTGCCGCAGATCTGTCCCGTGATCGCCGACGTCAGCGCGCCGGACAACATTGAGGCAACCGACGAGGACGCGCCGTCGCCGACGACGGAAACCGCGGAACGGATAAACTGCTCGCGGGGCATGTTCTTCAGGTCGTCGATCAGCTCCTTATGGCGTTTGACAACCACTCCGTTATTTTTGGTTTCGTACAGTCCGTCGCCAAGGTTGTACATATCCTGACGCGCCTTGTCGATCAGCTTGACCGCATAACCTTTGGCATCGGAAACCAAACTGTCGGCATCGGAAATCACGCTGCTCAAACCAAAGCCGTCGATATCAAGTTTGTCGACCAGCGCAGCCAGCGTAGGCGCTTTCGCACCGGCGGCGGCGCTTTCCAATTTGGCGTCGTATTCCGCTTCGACGACGGATTTGCGGTTCAGATAATCCTCTTCGATCGAGGCAATTTTTTCGTTTACCGAATCAATTTTCTTGTTCAGTTCGTCCCGTTGTCCCTCATAAGTTTTGACCTCCGCCCGCAACTGTGTCGCCGTCGCCATGTTTTCGGTCATTTGCCTGCTGCCTTCGGCAAAATCGCTCCGCGCCATTTCGTACAATACGGAATCGTCGGTGGTGCCGCGGTTGTTCATCAGCCTGATGTTGCTGTACGAACTTTCAGCCTTGGCGTTACCGGAAGCGGCTTCCGAATCGGCCAGACTGATCTGATCGTTCAGTTCGCTGATCTTTGCCGCAACCTTATCCAGTTCGGCCGACAGTTTTTCCTTGGAAGCAAGATAAGGTTTGAGCGCCGCTTCGCGGGCACTGTCGACTTTGGCGACCGCCGTCATCTTTTCTTTAACCAGTCCGCTCGCGGCGGTTCCGGCGGAACCGTTCTCCGATATATATCCGGCCAGCCGCTGCAAACCGCGCTGAGCCGCGCTTTTGGCGGTTCCGTCGGGCCGGTCGTCGTTGATAAGCTGGGCAATTTTCAGCGCAACGGAAGTCAGATCCAGATTGCGGATATAGGTTTTCATATTTTCATATTTGCCGTCGATATACTGATTGTAAAAGCTCTTCTGATCCTGCCACAACGGGTAAGGATGAGCTGCCTTGCCGTAAACCGGACTGTCGGAATACTGGTCTTCGGCCAGAATTTTCGCCGCCTGGGCGCCGATCTGCCAGGTAACCAGTTCCACCTCGCGGGCCGCGGCGGAAAATTCTTCTTCCTTGCTCGGATTGGCCAACGCGCTGGCAGAATCCATCGCCGCCGCCTTTTCGCTGACGCTCTCAAGGCTGGCAAGGTCGCCGCTGTCTGCTTCCGCGCCCAAATCCAAAGTGGCAAAAGAGTCCGTGTCAAGTCCCGCGGTCTTGTCGGCATTGGCAACCTGATAGGCGGCAACCGCCCATCCCGAAAGCCCGGTTCTGCTGTCATAATCCGTCGGATCGGCCGGCGCCGCCATCGTTCCGTACCAGACTTTTTCCGGCTGGTCGTAACGGCGGCCGAGATACTGAACAACGCACTGATCCGAGGAGGCAACCGCCTGCGCCGCCTTTTCATGCATTTGTTTAAACAGTTCATACTGGCGGAAGATATTGCGGTACGTGGGCAGCAGGCGGATCGTATTATGCGCCTTGAGCGCCTCGTTCAACGATTTCTGCGCATCGGAAATAACCCCGAGATCGGCCAGTTCCTTTTCGCTGCCGGCCATTAAAGACTTGGCTTCGGGCGCTTCCGGCACGGCAAAATTGACTTCGGTATAGGAACTCCGCTTTGTTTCCGTATCTTCGGCTTCTTCCTCCTCTGCCGCCGCCGATGCCGTACTGCCGCTGACAAACTGGGCAAAAGCCATTTTGCTGCTGAAATAGCGCGAGGCCGCGGATTTTTTCCCTTCGCCTTCCGCGCTTTCTTCCTGATACGGCGCGGGGAGGATCGTCTTGCGGTAAATCGCGCGGGCAACGTAATACTGGGAATAAAGCGCCATCACTTCTTCGGTAACCTTCAGCACGTCGTTGAATTTCTTATGCGCCAGATAGAGGTTGTAATAGTTGCCGTTTTCATCCGAAGAGGACATTGAACCGGCATTGCCGCCGGAAGGGGCGATCGCGTCTTTCGAGAAATTGTCGATTTCCGTACGCAGGCTGTTCAACTGGGCTTCCAGCTTTTTCGACGCGGTCTGGATTTCGATCATGGTATCGTAATAAAATTCGGCCGCTTCCTTCTCGTAAAACCGGTTTACCCGCTGGTCGGAAGAAGGATATTGCAGAAACAGCTCGTTAATCGCGGTCTGAACGGCGGCCGGATCATAGATGTCCACCGAGGTTTCTTCGGCAAACTGCTTGGTCCCCGGCACTTTTTCGGCCGCATTTTTGCGTTTGGTGAAATAAGAGCCGATGCTTGCCTTCAGTTTGGTCACCTTTTCCTTGGCATATTTGACCGCTTCGTCGGCCGCCGTCTGAATCTGCTCAAAAACAGGCGTAATCGCCGCGGCGGCATCGCCGCCGAAGTCAAAAGAAACGCCGCCCACCAACTGGGAACGAGCCGGAGAACTCAGGCCGAGCATCCCCGATACCAGCAGAATGCCAAGATAAAATTTACTGTTTTTTCTCATCATTCCCGTCCCCCGTTGTTTCAGTGTTTTCGCCCGCTTCGTCCGTACCCGCGGTCATGGTTTTGCGGCCTTCCGTCAGAATGTTTCCGCTGCTTGGCGTAATTTCCTTTTCAAGCTTTTCCAGTTTTTCCGGCTTTGCACCGCCTTCCGCTTCCAGTTCGGCTGCCGTCGGCGGGGTAAAACGATAGTTGTCAAGGTTGAAATCACCGGCCGCCTGAACCGGATCCGCGGCGTTGAAATTCTCCAGCGCCAGATCCCTGGCCACGTCAAGCTGCATTTTCTGCAGCAGAATTTCGGTAAAGTTCAGCAGCGCCTGAATATTGTCCGTTTTCATCTTTACCAGCGTTCCGACGGCACCGCCCAGACTTTCAAACTCTGCGGTCGACAGTTTGCTTTTAGCCGCTTTTTCATTGTCTTTGACCAGCGTCGATTTTATCAGCATCGCCCGTCCCGCGGCTTTGCCGAGCATTTGATAATAGTTGACCCGGTAAATTGCGGCATACGTCGCCATCACGTGGGTATCCACCTCCGTATCGGCGCCCGGCAGCAGCGTTTCCGCCGTCCGGTTCAGGTCTTCCGTCGAATCGTAATTGTCGGAAATCGTCGTAATCGAAGAAACCAGTTCGCTCGCCTTGCCCCGCAGTTCGCTGATCTGGTCGCTCAGTTTGCCGACTTCCTTTTCCGTTTTGCGGTTGATCTTCCGGGTTTCCTTGATCAGTTTTTGCGAAATCTTTTTCTTTTCTTTTTCGTTTTTCTCAATTTGCTTCTGATATTTTTTAATGTTTTCCGGATCTTCGACGATTTTTTTGTTCAGTTCCCTCGTGTTTGCGTCCAGTTCGGAAATTTTGGCGTTAGCTTCACGGGCTTTGGCGGTAATTTCAACCGCCGCGTCTTCCTTGACCTTGGTCTGCTCGGCTTCCGCCTCGCTCATTTTATCCAGCGTTTCGCCGAGGTTGTTAAGGTTCACGTTTTTAAAATCGTTCAGCATTTTTGTGGCAAACTCATAAGCCTCCTTGGCGCCCTGGCCGTAGGTGATGGCCGTCTGTACGATGGCCGCCTGCTGCAGTCCCTTGCCCGCGGTTTGCGAACTGGTATTGCCGTAGGAAACGATTTCGTTGCCGATGGTGCTGGCATCCAGCTTGAACGGCGGCAGCAAAAAGGCTTCGGCCGAAAAGGCCGGTAAAAAAGCGCTTAAGACCAAAAGGCCGAGAAGATTTCTGTTCATTGCTCATCTCCTTCCGATTCACCGCCGCTCTTGTTGCTGAACCTTTGCGCCATTTCTATCAGCTGCAATTCGTAAATCGCCGCCTGCATATCCCAGATGTGGGCAAAGCGCCGGGCGTTTTCCATGGCTTCCCTGGTTGCCGCCGACTGCAGAATTTCGCGGCTGTCCTTGGCTTCGACCGGCTTATCGTCGCTTGCGCCCTCTTTCCGCGTCTTGGCCATATTGGTGCGCAGCGTCAGCGCATAGGCATACATCCGGCTCAGGTTTTCGCGGCGGATGGCGTCGGTCGTATCCTTGTTGACAAAATAGGCCTTGTCCTGATCCTTGTCCGTATACTGGGGAATGATGTTTTCTTCCACTGCGCCTTCCAGTTCCTTGGTATCGCCGACTTTTTCGGCAATCGGGCCGATCAGTTTGACGTCGACTTTCTTTTCGTTCAAAATATTGCTTTTGACCTCTTCCAACGGACCGAATTCCCCCTGGCGGACCGCATTCATGGCCGCCTGCACCTTTTTCAGCTCTTCCTGAACGTTCTGCGCCTCTTTCTGCACGTCTTCCAGTTTGCCGAGCGTGGTTTCCACCGCTTCAAAGTCGGCATGGGCGCAGTTGATGCCCAACAGAGAGAAAAGCAATGTCCAAGCAAAAAATGTTTTCATCGTTATTCTCCACCGGCGTCGCTCTTTTCATCCAGATCGGAATCTCCCAAAACGTCCTTGCGGGCAGCGCATACCTGCTCTACCGTTTCAAGAATGATCTGGGAAGAAAAATTCATGGAGATCCGGTTCAAAAGCAACTGCGTCTGATAGTTGCTCATGGCAATTACGGTCAAATCGCCGCGGACGTCTGTAGAATCCGCCGCCAACTTGTCCTGTTCGTCCAGCGTATCGCTGTAATTGGCCGCCTCGTACTTTGAATTTGTCGCTTCCGCCAGCAGCGCAACCACCGCGTTGTAAATCATCCGGCGGCAGTCTTTCATGCTGAGGTTGGAGTCGAAACTGTTGTCAGCGTTGTTTTCACGAATGATTTTTTCAATACATTCGTTGCGTTTCTGTTCGTCGTTGATAAAAGTCTGGGCACTGATTTCGCAACGCTGAGCCATCGGCACGATATAAACGTTGCCGACATAGCTGTTGCCGACGGCTTCTCCGTCGTCGGAGGAACTGGCAAACGCCATTTCTTCATGCCGGCCGTAGGTGCTGCGGGAAACTTTTTCAACCCGGTTCAAACGGGGAGAAACCCTGAATTGCCGTCTTTGCACCGGCGCGGCCTGTGCGGCCGGCGTTTCCGCCCGGACGGCAGCAGGCGAAGCCGAAACGGCTGCCGTATCGGAAGCCTCCCCTTCCGCCGGCGCAACTTCAACATCAGCTTCGGTATCGGCAGAAACGGCTTTCAGCCCGGACGAAACAACGGCAGCTTCCGCATTTGGCGCGGACGGACGGACAAAGGCTCTGCGCCGGTTTGCCGAAACTCCTCCTTTGTCACCGGCAGCCTGCACTTTTCCGACAACGGCCGGCTTCATTTGCACAGCTTGCATTCCCTCGGGCAGGTTTTGCAGCGTTTTTACGGGTGCGCCGCCGTCTTCCGCAGCCGCTTCGTCGTCACCGGCGATGCCGTCCAAATTTTCGCCGCCGGTCTCTTCATAATCACCGTCGTCATAAACCCGGTTGGCAGAGTTCATCGCGGAAGAAACGCCGTTTTCTTCAGCATCTTCCCCATAGAAGTCCTCGGCCGCGCCTTCAACGACGGTTGCCGTTTCTTCCGGTGCGTTGACGACCTCTTCTTCAACTTCTTCGTAATACTCTTCTTCCGGCTGCGAAGCCTGCTGATTTTCGGCTACGCTGTCCATGGCCGCCTGATAGGCGTCTTTCTGCGCCTGCACTTCGGCGTCATGAGCGGCTTTGGCCGCTTCGGCTTCCGCCTTGCGCGCCATCGCCTTTTGCGCCATTTCCATGCCTTTGTTGATCTCGTCGCCGTATTGTTCCTGAAATTTCGAGACAGAGGCAGCTGCATCGCCGACAATCGTGTTGAGTTCGCCGACCTTGTTGGTGATATCGCCAATTCCTTTCAGGTTTTGAGAACCGTTTTTCACGATACTCATCGTACCGGCAATATTGGCGGCGTCAAAAGTCGGCAGCCCGGCTTCCGCCCCCGCGGCAACAAACAAAACGGCACCCGCGCCCAGAATGCCCGAACCAATGCGCTTAATATTTACCATACCACCCTCCGTCTTGGTCTATGTCATTTTAATAATAGCAAAAAAAAACTGTTTTATAAATCTATTTTACGTTTCTCAGGCAAGATTTAAATATTTTGTAACAAAGTTGTCTTCCCCGTACTGCTTAATCAGCTCTTCCACCAGCAAAACGTTCTTGCGGCCGGAATTGTAAAGCTTCAGGTAAGGTCCGAGACCGCCGAGGTTGACGTCAAGGATCACCGATTCTCCGGTAGCCGGACGGGAAAGCAGAATCGCATAAGGGAAATCACGATAAGACTTGCCGAAAATAAAGTCGGTTTCCCGCTGGTTCAGGTTCCAGTTGACGTAGTCTTCCGGCATCGCCTGCGGGTTGCGGAAGAAAATAACCGTCTGGCACTGGCCGCGGATAACCTCGCCGACCCCCAGCCGGTCGATGATGTTCGGCTGTTGGAACGCGCAAAGGTAGGCCTGACGCTTCTTACGGCCTTCCTGCAGACCGATGATGAAATAGTCGCGGAACATCGGATGCTTCAGCATCGGCGCGGTTTCGTCGATCATGATCAGCGACGGAACGCCGGTTTCCCCGGTTTCCGACTGAATACGGTGCATGATGTAGCTGATGACCGCAGGCGCCAGGGTTTCATCCTCGAAAATATGGGTAAAGTCAAATGCGATAAAGCGTTTGGAGTGCAAATCCAGACTGTCGTTGGTGGCATTGAAGATTTTGCCGTACTGGTCGGGATTGACCCAGCGGAACAGTTCGCGGCGCATGTTGCCGGTCGGCGAGAAACAACTTTTATAAAGGTTGCTCATCACCCGTTCTTCCGGACGCAGATAGTCAAACGCCGTGGTTACCGCGCGGGCGATTTCGCGTTCGGAAAGCGCGTCGTCAACCATGGTGATGGATTTCATCCAGCGGCGGAGGAAGGCCCGGTTGTTGGGCGTCGGCGCCGCATCAAACGGATTTAAGGAAACGTTCTTTTCATCGCCGTCAAAGCCAACGTAAGCGCCTTTGACCGCACGGGTGAAAATCTCCGCACCGCGGTGGCGGTCGAAGAAGAACACCTTCAGGTCTTTGTGGCGCATCGCCTGACCGGCCAGAAACGTCAGCAAAGTGGTCTTACCTTGACCGGTCGGACCGATAATGCAGCAGTGAGCCACGGCAGATTCTTCGGGTGAAACGTGAAATTGGAACCGGTAACCGGAACCGGTGGTGGTACGGAACACGGAGATGGCGCCCGGACCCCAGTCGCTTTTGGCAAAGCCTTCCGACGGCTTGTCAAACGAAACCGCAACCGCCGCCACCCGCGACAGATAGCGGTAAGTCCGCGGATAGGTGTCATAAGTCGGAAACTGGTTGAAAAAGCTGGCCTGGCTGACCCAACCTTCGCGCACCGGCGTCACGCCGAACAAACGGCAGATACGCTGCACTTCGCCTTCGGCAAAGTCGATTTCTTCCAGACTGTGCCCCTTCAGCACCAACGTCATCGCATATTCGGTCAGCGCCTGATAGTTGGCATCGCTGTCTTCGATTGATGAAAGGGCTTCGTTATACTGGTCAATTACATCGCCGGAAAAGCTTGTCATCCGCGCCATGTTGGCCTGCTGCAGAAGCAGCGCCCGCGCATTCGGCTTAAAAATCGGCTTAATGTTGTGGAGCATGGTCAGCTCACAATCGATCGCCAGCAGGGAAACGATCATCGACTCGTCCATAAAGTCTCCGGAAGTTCTCAGCCCCATGGTAATCGCATACATTTCCTGATCGCCGGAAAAGAATTTGATAATGCCGTTTTCGCCGGTGAAATGAATATGGTCGGCCGTCAGAATTTCATTCAGCATAGCCCCTTCGGCATTGCGAACTTTCGGATCGGGTTTCGAGACCGGACTGCAAATGCGGCTGAATACGTGAAACGGACTGTCTTTCGGCAGACTGTCCTCGCTCTCAAACATTGCCCGCACGCCGTATTCGCTCAAAGTCGCCATCAGCGTCTGCGAGGCATAGTTAAGGTCTTTCAGCGCATCCGGACGGTCGGGAATGGAAATGACCACGTAGTGGGAATTGCTGTAAACGCGGTTCAGCGTACTCTGCCAGGTGTAGGCCACCTGTTCCAGCAGCGGATTGTCAAAAGTGCCGATAATTTCATCGGGCGGAATCCTTTCGCGCAGGGTAATGACGCGGCAGGTTACCTGCAGATCGGACATGTTGTCGATCCAGGACTTTCTCGCCTCAAGCATGGAAATGTTTTTCTCTTCGGTGGCAAAGGCCAGATCCAAGCCTTCGATTTTAAACACCCGGGCAAACGAACCGTTGTAGCAGCGGATGGTCATGCCGTCTGACATCAGTTTGTTGAAAGGCAGGAAATCCGCCACTTTGGACTCGCTCGGCTGCGGCAGAATGCTGCGCCCGAGCTTGGTTACCCACAAACCGGCAAAAGCTGCGGCAGAAATAAAACCAATCACCGCAACGATAACTTCTTTAGCGCTCAGCCCCTGTACGAACGTGCTGAAAAAATCAAAATCAGGGTGCAAATTTATTCCCCTTTGTCTTATACAAATTCTTGGTTACACGATAAGTTTGTCCGAATGCCTGAATCATGCTGGAAATATGCGGTTCTTTCGTACCCCAGAGCACGATGATTCCATGCACCAGCAAAATGCTGGCGACAAATATAATCGGGTTAATCTCGAAAGCGCCGATCGAAACGAACATGATCGGAAACTGAACGCCGAGATTAAGCAGTACCGGCAAAAACGGCCCCCACAAAATCTTGGGGGGACTGGCAACGGCTTTTAACACAGGTTCACGCATTTCAATCCATCCTTCGTTTTTTGTGATTCTACAGGAAAAGTTTTTTTTATGCAACAAAAAAGCTTGCCGCGGTTGACAAGCACCGGCAACGGATCAACGGGCTTCCGACGGCGCCTGCCGCCGGACGGAAAAAATGCCGCCCCGGGAGAATGAGCGGCATTTTTCCGACTTTAACGATACATTACCTGAAAATGTTTTTGATATCGTTCGGGATATCCATTATGCCGTTGGCCGTACCGTTGATGGTTCCCAAATCCTGAGTAACCTCTTTTCCTTCATTGGCACCTTTGTTTTTGCCTTTGAAGAAATCATCCACTTTTTCACCCAGGCCTTTTTCGCCTTCCTTATCGGTGTAATTGGTACCGATCGTTCCGGCGGCACCGGTAATGGCGCCGGTCGCGGTGGTGAAGTTATCAAAGGCACCTACGCCCGCCGTGATGATTCCGCCGATGCCGTCAGCCCCCTGAACGCCCTTAACCGTAGAGTCAACGGCGTCATAAACGCTGCCCGCCGCGGAAATGACGGAACTGGCCGTATTATAAGCCTTCAGGCCTTCCTGAGCGACCGTCTTGATGCCGTCTTTGAACTTCTGCCAGCCGGTTCTGGTATCCACTTCGGTACCCGCAGTCGCAATCGGATCAAGCTTGATGTTTTTTATGTCGGTCGTGTCGGCCATGGAAGCCAGACTGCCTCCCGGAACTCCGGAAATAGGCGCCAGAGGCTCCAACCTGCCGTCGGCACCGGTTGTCAAACCTCCGCCCAGGCCGCCGCCCGAACCGTCGGAACCGACACCGGACGAACCGCCGGCAACGGCACCGCCCGCAACTGTCGTCGAAACCGGACAATCGCCACCCTCGCATTCGCCGAAAGTCATCGAATAGTCAGCTTCCGTAAAATCCGGCTGCAGAAAACTGCCGTAAGTCAGCTTAGCACCGGGCGCCTGGGTAAAATACTCGATAAAAGGCGTCATCATCGACAGAAGAAACAGGCTCAAGGCAATGTTGGCAAGATGCTTGAAACTGATTTTGTTGAAAATTGCGGCAAAGGTAAAAGCGATCAGACCGAAGCCGCCGAGAATATAAACGATTTTTCTGATGTCAAACAGTGTGGTCGTGATTTTGCACGCCATGGTTTTGAAAATTCCCCGTCCGGCTTCGCTTTGCATGCACCCGAGCAGATCCGCAAAAGCGTATCCAGGATTAAAGCAGACAAACAGCGCCGTCAGCAGCAGCAACAGAGATACAGACATCCTATTTTTTAACTTAAAATTTTGCATAGCACCCTCCTAAAATCTCTGTCCAAACTATTTTGCCAGCCCCGAGTCATTGCCGCTGATCAGAGTATCGGTGATCATGGCCGGCGTAATAACCGTTTCTTCCACCATATAATTGATGATGCCGGCAGTCAGGGCAATGACCATCAGGCCGATGATGATGGCCCCCAGCCATTTCCAGTTGAAGTTGCCGAAAAAGCCGCCGATGGCAATCGCCACGATACCGAAACCGGCAACCGCATAGATAATTTCGCGCATGCCTTTGAAGATTTCGGCGCCCTTGCTCGTCAGATCTTCAAACAGCGCGGCATAAGAATTGGTTGCAAATAAAATTGAAGAAGCTAAGAACGCAACCAATGCAAATATTATTATTTTCTTTAATTTTACGTACAACATCTTCTTTTTCCTTCTTTTGTTAGCAGTAAAACGGGAGGGCTGTCATTGGCTAGCCAAAACTTCTGGCAGCCCTCCCCGTGGTTAAGTCACCGGGACTATACACCGAAGGTATCGGTTACGCCCGTACCGGCTTTGGAACCGGCAGCATACTGAACGACGGCGTTCGCAGCAGCCAGAATAGCCAGACCGACGGCCAAAGCGGCAAACCATTTCCAGTTTACTTTACCGAAAATGGCGGCAAAGGCAACGCCGACCAGACCGAAACCGCCCAGAATGAAGATGATCGTTCTAACGGCTTCGAATACGTTAGAGACCTTCTTGCTCGCCTGGGTCATCAGGCTGGTGCCGTCAACCGCCGCGGCGTCACCGACCATCGCAACAGTTACGAACAGAACCATCGCGGCCAGTGTCCAGATATTTCTTTTAATAAATTGCATAGTTTTTCTCCTTTAATTAATTAAAAGTGCTTTACTTATACATTTTTAGAATACCTGATTTTTTCCAAAATTACCAGCATTATCACATTTGCCGTAATTTTGATAACATATTGTTTTTAGCAAATATTTTTCCCTGTAACAAAAAATTCATAGTTAAAAGCGGCCGTTTTTGGACAATAAAAACGAAAGACTCCGCGCCGGAATGCGGGCATCCGACATCCGGGCACGCACACTTATTTATTTTTGGCCTCGTACAGTCCGTTCTTTTCCGCGGTCCTCACAAACGCCGGAAAAAAAGCGTTAAAATTTAGTTTTCAACAAACAATATACTTGCCAATTCCCTTATTTTAATTTATTGTTAACCATTAGAGGGGTCAAGTTAATGAGAAAAAAGACTTTAAAAATATTTGTTAACAGTTTTGTCGTTTCTCTGTTTACGATATGGGCGGTCAACGGATTGTTTGCCGTTCCCGAAAAACGAAGAAACGCGGAAATATCAATTCCCGACAAAAACATAGCGCTCTTTTTTCAGCATGAAGCGCCGACGGTCAACTATTCCGCCTCAACGCCGGTCCGGGCCTTTTCTCTGGCCGCACTGGCGCCGAAGCCGGCCGAACGGGAAATTTTCATAGATAAAAACCTGTTTGTTTTCGACGATGAGGAAGAAGGCATCCGCATCAATTCGGTAGAAGACGCCGCCGACATTCCGCTTGAATATTCGGCCGCCGCTTCCGTTTTCAATCCGGCAAAAAGCATGACGGCAAGCAACGACTCGCAGCCGGTCGCCGAACGGCCGGCCGTTGTCGCCGCCGCAGCGCCGCAACCGGCGACGGTCGCCGACAACGTTTTTGCGGAAGAAGCCGGAACGAACCGAACGGAACCGGCCGCGGAGCGGCAGAATGCTGAAAAGCCTGCGGAAACGGCCAAAACGCAGCTGCTTGCCGCAACGCTTCCGCAGCAGGCCGACAGCGAGGCGATCCCGCTTGAATTCGGCAACGGCGCCGCCGAAAAGGTGGAAATTGCAAGCAAAGCGCCCGACAATCAGATCGCCATGGCCGACGGCGGCAAACTGAACATTGACAAGATCGCCGTCGAACAAACCGCGGAAGCGACGAAAGCGGCACCGCGCGAATGGTATGAAATGAGCGAAAAAGACACGGCCGGCAACACGGACAGCCCGTGGGTGGTCGCCAAAGGCACCCGTAACCCCAAAAACAACCATGTTCTTGACGAAGACTTTTACAAAGGCATGAGCGAATCGGAAATCAACGCTGCCCTCAACGCACCGGAAAAAATCGCCGAAGACGGCAAAGAAGTTCAGGTGGCGGAAATGGTCAAAAACATTCTGATCCCGATTCCGGAAGACATTATGAACGACAAAAACCTGACGCCGCAGCTGGTTTCGCCGAAGAAAAACAAAAAACAAGAAAATGAGGAAACCGCCGCGGAAAGCGACACGGCCGAAAACGACGGCAAAAGCGGCGGACTGCTGAAGAGCCTGGCCTCAATGTTCGGCAGTTCGGACGAAAACGCCGAAACCGCCGCGGACGACAATGAAAACCTGCAAACAGAAGAAAAACCGAAAAAACGCAGAGGGCTGTTCTCCGCATTCAGCCGCGACAAGTCCCCCGCCAAAATCCTGCCGGCGGAAATGAGACTTTCCTTCCAGCCGGGCAGAGCCGAAATTTCGGGCACCACGCTTCGCTGGATACAGGCTTTCGCCAACAAAGTCATCGAGGACCCGAGCGTCATTCTCGAAATCAGAATTGACCGGACCAGCTCTTTTGAACTGCAGCAAAAAAGATTAAATTTGTTACACAATATTTTAACTAATAAGGGTGTAGAGTACGAAAAAATAAATACCGTCTTCACATCCCGTGAGCCAAATTCGTTCATTATCAGGACCTTACGGATAAATGAAAACGTTAACAACACTGTGCAGGAAAGCAATAAAGGGCGGAATTTGTATTACCAGTCGTGGTAGAATATCTGCTTGATTATTTTTTTCCAGTATGTATGATAGGTTAAAAAATATGAATAAAAACAGCTTAGGAAACACAAAAATGAACTACAAATTTCTTTTATCAGCCGGTTTTTTAGGAGTTCTGCTGTTATCGGGTTGTGCAAGCAACAACGATTATGAATACAACTATTCGGAAGCACCGGCTGCTCCGGGCACGACGGTCAAACAAACCTGTCCGGCCGGACAATATCCCACTCCGGGCATTACCGGCTGCGCCGCCGAAGACGAATTTGTAAATTATACGAAAGTTGCCGCCGATTATCGCGAATACGGCGAAAGAACACCGCGCGACCATCTGGTCGTTCAGGCCGGTGCCGGCAGCAACATGTCCGCCACCATTCCGCCTTCAATTGACGGAGAAGTCGTTGATTATGAGGAAGAAATCACCGTTGACGAAACTCAGCAGAACGTCAGCGACGACGGTACGGCCGGCACCGGAGACGGCTACAATGCCGACGACCCGGTCGAAGACTGGCTGGCGGAAGAAGGAAAAAGCCTGAAGCTGTTGTTGACGGAATGGTGCGATCGCGCCGGCTGGCGGCTGATCTGGAACACTAACCGCAACTATACCCTAACCGCCGGAGCCATGTTCCGGGGGCGTTTTGCCGACGTCAGTTCGGCTTTGGTCAGAGCCTTTGCCAGAGCACGGCCGGCACCGATCGCAACATTTTATAAAGGAAACCGCGTCTTGGTAGTCGAGACTATGGAGGATGAGAATGCGTATGAATAATTGGATTAAATACAGCCTGAGTCTGGGCCTGGTCGCTTTGATCGGCGCCTGTTCCGTTGCCACCAGCATGGACGCTACGCTGGAACGGGAAGTGGAAGCCACGACCGAACTCAAGGAAAAGGCCAAAGAGCCGAGCACACCGGCACCGGCCGACGTTGTCCGGGTTAAAAATGAAATCTGGCTCGGCGACAAGAGCGTTGTCGAATACGAAGGCGCTCCGATTCCGGCGTATCTCGAAACCAAAGAAGGCATTACCCTGATCAGCAACCGTCCGATAACCTTGTATGAAGTCGGCGACATGATCAACAAAATCACCTCCATTCAGGTTCGCTACGCACCGCATCTGGAAGAAGATCTGTTGAAAAATGCGGAAGAAAACGCGCCTTCGCCCGAACAGATGAACGCACACTGGGCCGACCCGACCAAAATGCTGGTTTCCTACCGCGGTCCCCTGAGCGGCCTGCTGGATGAAATCGGCTCACGTTTCGGCATTTGGTGGAGATATGACAAAAACGAAATTTACTTTTACAAATTCATGACCAAAACCTTCGTTTTGTACAGTCTGCCGACGAAACAGAGCCTGAGCAGCAACATCGGCGGTTCGTCCACCGACTCGGGCAGCGGCGGTTCGTCGTCCCTGACACTGACCAATACGGCCGAACTTGAACTGTGGAGCAACATTGAAAAATCGATCACTTCAATGATCGGAAAAGATGCCCAGCTGTCGCTTGACCCGACCAACGGCACCATTTCGCTGACGGCAACGCCGAACGAAATCAGACGCGTGGCTCACTATATCAACGAACAAAACGCGCGTTTGTCCCGCCAGGTTGCCATCAGCATCAAAGTTTTACAGGTTACCATTGACGATTCGGACACCTTTGGCCTCAATCTCAGTTCCGCTTTCAAAGACGGAAAAACCAGCATCGGCGTCGCCAGCGCCGCCAGCGGCCTTTCGTCCGACGTTACTCAGAATCTGACAATGACCCTGATGCCCGGCAACTGGAACATCAACGCCAGCATCCAGGCATTGTCGACCCAGGCAACGACCAACCTGATCACGAGCGGCACGGTTACCACTTTGAACAACAAGTCGGCTCCGATTCAGGTTGTCAAGAAGCAAAACTACATTTCCGAAATCACCAAAACCAACAGCGGCGGCGACTCCAACTATTACGACCTGTCGACGGAAACGGAAGAAATCGAAACCGGTTTCACCATGAACGTTTTGCCGCGGATTCTGGAACACGGACGACTGCTTCTGAAGTTTGACCTTACCCTGTCCGACCTGTTGGCTTTGGAAAAAGTCGACCTGATCAGCGGTTCCGACACCGGTGAAGAACAGAGCGAAGGCGGCGAATATATTCAAAACCCGATCATCGAATCCCGCGGCTTTACGCAGGAAGTCGCCATGAAATCGGGAGAATCCCTGGTTCTGACCGGTTATGAACGGGTTGAGAACAGCGCCGAAAAACGCGGCGTCGGTTCGGCGACCAACTCTTTGCTGGGCGGTTCCGCCACGGCTGGAAAAGTCAGAAGCATCCTGGTCATTATTTTAACCCCGGTCGTTCTCGAAAGCCCGCTTAACCCGGAAACCAGAGTACACGACTAGACTGAAAATTCTTAGATTAAGGAAACCAACGTGTTAGATGATGCCAAAATGTCAGATGACGATTACAAAACCGACCAGGAGCGGAGCTGGGGAACGCATTTTGTTTCCGGCGGGGTTGAGTTTGCAACCAGTTTGTTCTGGCAATCTTTGCAGAACCAGGACGCGCCTCTGGCCGAAATCGTAGAATCTTCGCAAGGGGTTTTGGAAGGCGCCGATCTTTACTGCATCAAAAAAGGCAAAACGCCGCAGTTCGGCATCTGCGTTTCCGCCGACGGTTACAAACCGGGCATGAACGCGGCGGCAATCGGCCTGGCCACGGCGCTGAGCGATCAGCCTTCATTTGTCGCCGTTTTCAAAGTTCCGAACGGCTGGTGGTATGTCTGCGTGCGCGATGACGTTATCCTGGCGAACGGCGATATGCTTTACCTTTCCGAAGAAGACGCCAAAAAGCAGTTTATGAGCATGCTGATGGTGCCGGACTGGAAACTGAAGATTGCACCGCCGGAATGGAATATAGAAGACACCCTGTACCCCGAGCTTGAAGATCTGCTGGCGCGGGGCAGCAAAGTCAAGCTGCAAAAGATCAACACCAAAGGCAAGATGTTTTACGTCATTGCCGGTACCGGTGCCTTTGTCGTTCTTTATGTCGCGTATCAGCTCTTCATGAGCCTTTTCGATACCACGCCGACGGTTCCGGTGATTGTTCCGGTACAGCCCAAGGTGGTTCAGACGGAAGAAATTCCGCCGGAGCCCAAGCCGTGGGAAAACCTGCCCGATCCGACGGCCATCCTCAACAGCTGCAACAACAAGATTATGGATCTGCTGCAAATCATGCCTCCCGGCTGGAAGATCGGCGAAATAACCTGTACAAGCGGCGGCGCCAGCACCAGCTGGTCCAGAATGTTCGGCCGGATATCGATTGCCGACAAAGCGCTTAACGCTTCCGGTCTCCAATTTTCCGCCCGTTCCATTTCCGATACGGGAACCAGCGTTATGGCGGCTTTGAGCCTGGACGAGATAAAGACGGAACTTTCGGAACCGACGAAATCGATGCTTGATCTGAAAATCAATCTGAACGAATTTTTCCAGTCGATCGATCAGGAAGTTTCGCTGTCGGACGAGGTTTACACCTCTCCTCAGCAGAACGTCTACCGTTCCGTCAAGTTTCAATTCAGTTCAAACTATAATCCCAAAGTCTGGAGCACTTTGTTAACAAAATTTTCAGGACTTAAGATTAATATGATAAAATACAACCCCGATACCGGTGTTTGGGAATATGAAGGAGCTATCTATGCATTATAGTTTTAGAAATACGTTATGCGGTCTGGCCGTTGTAATCGCCGCGGGACTGCTGGCCGATCAGGCTGCCGCGCAAACCGTCACTTTACTGGAAGACGACGATACCATTTCTTTGTCGCCGGCAGACGAAGGGTCATCCGCACCGGAAGAAATTTCCCTGTTCGACGAACAGATGGGCGACGTATCGCTGCCCGGCGGCGACGGTCTCCTTTCCCCGTCCCAGCCGACCGACAGCGTTGCCACCGACGTCATTCCGATGGAAGGAAGCACGGACGACAATTCCTCCGAACAAATTTCCATCGCCGTTGAAAACGAAACGGCGCCCGCCCAAAACGCACCGGCGGGCAGCGACGGCCTCAACATGACGATCGAAGGCGAAGCGCCGGCAGTAAAAACCGTTTCGGATACGCCGCCGACAGCGGTGCCGACGGTAACCGGAAAGCTCCTCGGAGCGGAAGCCACCGGCGGTTTTGACGAAAACATTTCGCCGTCGATCAGCAACGACCTGTTTACCAAAATGTCCGATTTGGAAAAACAGACCACCCTGCTCAATCTGGAACTGAAAAAAGAAAGGGTTCAGAACGAAATTGCCGCGGTCAAGGCGCAAAGACTGAAAGCCCAGCAGGAAGAAGAGGCCCGCAAAGAGGAAGAGGAAAGAAAAAGGATTGAATGGGAAAACGAGCAGGAACGCCTGATGGTGGCCGAACAGACGAAACTGAAAGAAGCCGCCGCCGCATTGGAAGCTCTGCGGCAGGAAAAAATTGTCAAAGCCTACAAGGCGACGATGCTCGGCACAACCCAGAAATGGATTAAGACGAATGCGGCCGTTTATGCCCAAATGGCCAAGAAAGACGCCGAAATCAGACAAATTCTGGACGATAACACGAAAAAGATGAACATTCTGAAACAAAAGGCCGACGATCTTAAGAGCAAAGCGGAAGCGGCGAGAATTGCCCACGACAAGAAGGTGGCCAACCTCGAAAGCCAGATTTCGATCTTAAAAACCCGGCTGGAAGCGGAAATCGAATCTTCCAAGAAAAAAATCGCCGCGGCCAAAGCCGAAAGCAAGAGCGGACGCAAAAATCCGTTTGCCACCGCCAGCGGCATTGACCTGACGACGCCTCTGTCGCCGGAAAAAGTCAAACTCAGCAACGAATATGCAATTATGGAAATTACCGGTCAGGGCGAAGAACTGGCGGCCAAACTGATCAACACGGAAGGCGACGTCTTCATGGCCAAAGTCGGCACCACTTTGAGAAACGGCTTTACCATTGACGAAATTACCCAGACTTATCTGAGCGCGGTCAAAGACAACGCCAAAGACGTGCTGTATTTCTCGGCCGGCGGCATTCTGGACCGGGAGCCGATTCCGTCCGACATTACCATTAAACAGCCTTATGATCCGGACAACCCGAACGCCGGCGGCAATAACGGCGGCAATCCGTCCCGCGGACGCCAGATCAACGCTACGCAGGGAATTCCGAGCTTAGGTCAGGGTATGTTTATCAGATAAGCGAAGTAAATGGTAGAAGAAAGCGCAAACAACAAAGAGAACAACACTTCTTCGGCTGCTCAGAACGAGCAGCCGAAGAAGCAGAGCGCAAAAGACTTCATTGAAGGTCTTTTTGCCAACGACAATTATCTTTGTACGATGCCCAAAGCCAAGCTGCCCGACGGCTCGGCGCTTAATATCAACGACGAAACCAGGCGGCGGCTGGCTCTTTTTGCCGACGGCACACTGCTTATTTCCAAAGACCACCGTTTTGACGGCCCGGTTTTAAGCTTTCTGAGCATTGCGGAAAAGAAGGGGATCAAGATGAAATCCCCGGTTTACATTTCGCAAAACGAGCTGGCGACCATCTACGCGATGGCCGAACGTAACCAAGTCTTTTCCGAAGACGACGAAGACTTGGCCCGGCTGCAAATGCAGAGGGACTTCGTCAACATCATCAAACGCGCTTCGTCAATGAAAGTTTCCGACGTGCATGTCGTCGTTTCCGACAATTGCACGGAAATCTTTTTCCGCGCCAACGGCGTTATGATCAAAGAAATGGAATACAGCAAGGAATGGGGCGACCAATTTGTGCGTGCCGCTTTTGCTTCCGCCGACATTTCCGACGCCAACTATGCCCAGAACGAATTTCAGGGCGCGCAAAAATTGGGGTCTACTCCGCTGCGCGGTTCCAAAGGCAAACTGATGCTGCCGCACAACGTTTTGGCCATCCGTCTGCAATTCAACCCGATCGCGTTCGGTTCGCAATACCTGGTTATGCGTATTCTTTACGCCGACGACAATCCGGACGGCAACGACGACCTGGCGGCTCTGGGCTGCGGCGAATACGAACAAGACCTGTTTTTCCGCCTGCGCGCGGCGCCGGTAGGACTGAACATCGTGGCCGGTCCGACCGGTTCGGGAAAATCGACGCTGCTGCAACGTAACATGATCAAACTGATCAAAGAGAAAAACGGCGAAATCAATCTGCTGACGGTGGAAGACCCGCCGGAATATCCGATCCCGGGCGCCCGGCAGATGCCGGTGACCAACGCCAACACGGAAGAAGAAAAGACGGTTCAGTTTACGCTGGCGCTGTCGGCGGCACTGCGTTCCGACCCGGACGTGCTGATGGTGGGCGAAATCCGTTCGCTGGCCACTGCCAGCCTGACGTTCAAAGGTGCGCTTTCCGGCCACCTGGTATGGGCCACCCTGCACGCCAACTCGGCGCCGGCCATCGTAACCCGTCTGCGCGACATGGGCGTACAATCTTACATGCTGAGCGACCCGGAACTGCTGAAAGGGCTGATTTCCCAGCGTCTGTTCCGCAAACTGTGCCCCTATTGCCGGGTACCGGTCAAAGAAAGGCTGGACAATCCGGCGGTCAAGCGTCTGCGGACGGCACTCGGCGATTTCGGCGTCGAAAACACCTATTTGAAAGGTCCCGGCTGCAAATTCTGCGAAGGACGCGGCATCAAAGGACGTTTGGGCGTACAGGAAATGATTCTGCCGGACGGAACGTTCCTGGAACTGATGATCGCGGGAGAAACCCGCAAGGCCATCGACTACTGGACCGGCGATTTAAACGGAAGAACGCTGAAGGACGCCGCTTTGGAACGAATGCTGAAGGGACTGATCGACCTTGACGAAGTGGAACGCTGGTGCGGCCTTCTGGATCAGCGCCCGGTATATTAACATCAAGACCCGGAATTATCAGAAGACAGGGAGACAATAAGAGATGGATGAAAAGAAAAGAGATTCGGCCTCAAACCTCAGTCAGGCATTAAAAAAAGTTAACGCCATCGAAATTTACTACGCCAAAATCATTTGTATGACTTCCGGCTCCACCAGGCTGAAAATCTATCGTAAAATTGCGTCGCTGATGAGCAACCGCTTTTCGTTGATGAACGCGCTCGACATGCTGCACGCCACCATTACCAACGACGGCAAAAACCCGAGCGAGCCGCTGGCGATCGCCATTGCCCAATGGGGCTACGGACTGCAGAACGGTATGTCGTTCTCCGATGCGCTCAAAGGCTGGGCGCCGGACCGCGAACGGCTGATGCTTTCGGTGGGCGACGTTTCCGACCTGGAAGGCGCGCTTTACAACCTGATCCGCGTAACCGAAGGCACCACCAAGATGATCCGCCCGATTATCAGTGCTATTTCTTACCCGGCGTTTCTGATGATGATGGTTGTTTTGATCATTTACGGTATCGGCGCCTTCATGGTGCCGCCGATGATCGACGCGGCACCGAACACGCGCTGGCAGGGAACGGCCAAAACCCTGGTCGGACTGTCCAGTTGGATTCAGGAATACTGGGTCGTCGCCTTTTCGATTTTGCCGGCCATCATGCTCGTAATTTATCTGACGATCGGCATTTGGACCGGACCGACGCGGGCAATTGCCGACCACCTGCCGCCATGGTCGCTGTACAAGACCTTCGTCGGCATTACCTGGCTTTTGGCCATGTCGGCGCTGGTCAAGGGCGGAACGCCGGTATCGAACGCCATGCGCGCTTTGCGTAAAGATTCGACCCGATATTTAAAGGAGCGGATAGACAAGGCTCTGGTGTTCGTCAACAACGGTGACAACCTGGGTCAGGCGCTGTCCAAAACGAAGCTGGATTTTCCGGACGCGGAAATTATCGGTGACCTGAAGATTTATTCGGAAATGGACAACTTTGAAGAAGCGTTGGAAAATCTGGCCAACAACTGGCTGGACGAATCCGCCTACGTTATTGAACAAAAGGCCAGCGTTTTGAACATGGTCGCCCTGCTGATGGTTTCCGGCGTTATCGCCTGGGCGGTTATGGGCACGTTCGAAATGCAAGACCAAATCACCAGTTCGATGGGCATGTAACATGAACAGGCATCTGCAAACGCGCCAACTGTATGTCCTGCTTGCGATAATGACGGCGGCGGTCATACTTATCGTCCGGCAATATGTTTCGCCAAACAAAAAAGTGGAAGAAGCGGCGCTGCAGGTGGAGGAAATCGCCAGGCTGGTCCGCCAAAACTATGCCAGCCGGGTTGATTACTGGGGATTGAGCACCCAGTCGGCAATTGATAACAATATGTTAACCAATTTGTCCTATGATGACGGCAAATTGATTAACGCTCTCGGAAAACCGGTAAAAATCGGAAGCGGGGAAAACGGCGATACCGTGATGCCCGGAGAGCGCAGTTTTGATGTCGTTTACAGCGGACTGAACACGGGGGAATGCATTGCCCTTGCGGCCTACCGTTTTGAACGACCGGAAGAATTAGGCCTCTTACAGGTAACCATCGTCGGCAAAGACAACCGTCAGAGCTTCAGTTGGGGAGAAGAGACCTTCAAGCTGCCGGTTAGCCGGCCGGAAGCGAAGAAAATCTGTCGCAACGGATCCAAAGTCTTGTGGACAATGGAATAATTTTGTGGCGGATTTTATCGTATTAGGCTAAAAACAACTTGTATTATAGCTAAAAATCAGCTATTATAATTACTTGGAATACGATTTTTTTTGGGAGAAAAAAATGAAGACTTTATACAAGAGTGAGCAGAGCGGACGTTCCATGGTTGAAATGCTTGGCGTTCTGGCCATTATCGGCGTTTTGTCGGTCGGTGGTATCGCCGGCTATTCAAAAGCCATGGCCAAGTTCAAAACGTCCAAGGCTCTGGATCAGGTTTCCACAACCGTTGCCAACGTTCGTACGTTGTACTCCGGTCAGCCGAACTATGCCGGACTGACTACGACCATCGCCATCCAGATGGGTGCGATCGGTGCCGAAATGCTGGGCGGAACATCTCCAACCAAAGCAACTGTCGCCTACAATGCCTTTAACGGTGCGGTTACGATCTCGGCAACCACGGTCAACAAACGTGCCAATGGCGGTTTTGAATTGAAATTCGATGGTCTTTCTAAAGAAGCCTGCGTCCAGATGGCCTCTTCCGACTGGGGTTCGGGTTCCGGTTCGGGACTGGTCAGCGTTCAGGCTGGCAGTGACGCCGGAAACCAAGGCACAACCGCATCCGGCACTCTGCCTTTACAATTGTCAAAGGCTGCTGCTGGTTGCAACAACGAAGGTGATACCAACTCAGTTACCTGGGTTTACTACTAATCCGGCGACGAAAAGTCTTTTCAAAAAGGAGGAACTACAGTTCCTCCTTTTTTTGTTCCCCTGAAAACCACGGGTTAGACACAGGGGGTTACTTTTTGTGTTTTGCGTCCGTGCGGACAAACAAGCACAGACATTTTAGCACCCTCGTAAGGCCCGTATAGTCCGTGGGCCGGCCGAATACGATGCGGACAATTTATCCCGCTTATATCAGCCGGCAAAGGTTTACTTTTTGAAACAATCCGTCCCGAGGCAGCAAAAAAGAGGCCGGCATTTCCGGGGTGACGAATTTGCGCAGCCTTCAGAACGGGAAATCATCGTCCGGCAGAACATAGCTCGTGGGCCGACTGAATACGATACGGACAATTTATCCCGCTTATATCAGCCGGCAAAGGTTTACTTTTTGAAACAATCCGTCCCGAGGCAGCAAAAAAGAGGCCGGCATTTCCGGGTTGACGAATTTACGCAGTCTTCGGAACGGTAAATCATCGTCCGCAGAACGCTGACCGCATAACCGATAAAAAATTATGCTTAAGCCGCCAAGGGTGCAGATTTTTTACGAACAATCGACTTGCGCGGAAAAAAGAAACAAACGTTACAACCTCAAAGAACTATAAAAAAGGATTTGTTTACGGCGTAAATTCTGATTATAAACAACAAATAATTTGCATTGGAACATATGATGAAACTTGCCAAGACCGTATTTGTTACAATTTTGTTTTTCATTTCCGGCATATTGGGCACCATTTATCTTCTGACACTTTATTTCTGGGAAAAACGCGCTTTGACTATATTATCTTTTACGCCGAAAACGCAAACAAGGCCGGCAGCTCGTTAAATATTGCTTTATCTTTTTCTGCAGCGTCGTCCCTCCTTTGTCTGCCTTTGCCGCGCAATCTCCGTCAGACAAAACGCGTGTTGTCACAGTTATGCTGCCGCCTTTTCTTTTTGTATACACCTTTGGAATCATCAACCGGCTGGCCGGAACAGTTGAAACGACTGATATTTACGAAAAAGAATATATTGCTCCAAACGAGCGGAACTCTTCTTTCGTTAAAGGCCCCGAAACACGATTGTCCTTAGCCGGAGTCTATGGAAGACGGTTACAGAAACGTCAAAGGACAAAACCTGCTACCGCGGCTGTCCGCGCTGCGGGAACAAAACAGCAGATTTCCAGGTTGCAGGCAATTATGTATGCCGATGCAACGATTTCCGCCTTAACCGCCGGAATCTGCAGCTTGCCGGACAAGACGGAAACCAAGCTTAAGAATCTCTTTTCCGTTGTCAACAGCAACCTGCCAAACGCAACAAGTCTGTCTGACATTTTGAAAAAACAGGGCCATAATGCTTCTTTTATCCAAAATGCCGACATTGCCTTCGCCGGAACGGATAAACTTGCCCGCCGGCATGGTTTTGACTTTGTTGCGGGAAATGACGAACCGTTAAAAAAATATCCCAATATCGCCAGCGGTGCAAAGGAAAACGACCGGGGAATCAAAGACAGTGTTTTATACGACACCGTCCGGCGGGAAATTTTGCATTTAGCGGAAGGAAAAAATCCTTTTTAACAGTAATTACAACGGTGTGCACACACGAGCCGACCACGTTTCTTGATCCCGGATGCGAACAAAAATTCGGCGATAAACGCGACGCGGTTGTCTGCGCCGGCCAAATGGCCGCAGATTTCATAGAATGGGTACAGAAACAGAATTTTTACCATAATACGGTCATCACCGTTCCGGGAGATCACGTCGTCCGCGGTAAAAACTCAATTTATCCCCAAAGAAGCAAACGGCAAATATTTTTTACAATCATTAATCCTCAAAAGGGTTCGGAACCGCAAAAACATCGCCGGACAATGCTTGATATTGCGCCGACGCTGTCGAAGCCGCCGGTTTCGGAAACAATGGGCTGCGCCGGGACAAAACCTGTGGAAGCAACACCCTGCTTTGGAAGAAAAATACGGTCTGGCTCTTGACACGGAAATCAATAAATTTTCAACAAGCCCCGAACCGGGACTTAAAAAGCCCTGTTCCTACACTCTCGGAATGAAGGTAACCAATCCGCCGACATCGTCCGGTACACCCTTGCACATTATAAAAAAGTCCAAACCGTATGGATGGACAACTTGTATCTCAAAACCGACTTTTCACAGGCCGAAAACATATGTCCGGACATCGAATTTATCGTCATGTTCGAAAAACGCGACAAGCCGGCCGCAATTAACATGTCGATTGACGGAAAAAGCAAGGACAAACGGACAATTTTCGCCGATAAGCAAGCGCCGTTTCGTAAAAAACCGTTTTTTACCCAAAACATAATCGGCAATGATAAAAATTTACTGATCAAATTTTTGCGCAACACGCAAACGGAAAAATCTGACTATTTGGCAATCGGCATTAAAAATTTCAAACTGTAAAAAACGGTTATTTTTGTTACATTTTTATGACATTTTCCCGAAATCAAAAAAAAAAAAACAGATAAAACAATAGGTTATATGCGTATTAAAGTTATATAAACCACTTGTATTTTAATTTTGTTTAGAATAAAATATTTTTTACATGAGTTGTTTTTGGGAGACTACATCTAATGCAAAGCTATTACAGCTGTCAAAGCGGACGTTCAATGGTTGAAATATTAGGCGTATTGGCAGTGATCGGCGTTTTGTCCGTCGGAGGCATAGCCGCATATTCAAAAGCAATGGAAAAAATCAACACCGACCAACTGATAGTCGACATCAGCACGACCGCGCGAAAAATCAAAAACCTGTATGCGGATCAGAAAAGCTATGAAGATTTGGACCAGCAGGTTTACACTCTTAATCTGGTTGCCGGCGCACACAAAATCGAAGGTATGAACAAAAAGCTGCTGCACATATTCAACGGCGAAGTATTCGTTAAGTCGATCGCCTTAAACAAAGGTTTTGTCATGGTTTACAACGGCTTGACGGAAAAAGCGTGCGCCACGCTGGCGTCTACCGACTGGGGCAACGGTTCGACCGGATTGAAATATCTGGTCGTCAGCCCGACCGGCATCATTCCGCCGCGGGGTTATCCTTCCAATCTTGATTCCGGTGAATACGAAGCCAAGGACATTCCGCTTTCGCCCGCCGAAGCCGCCGCGCATTGCAATTGCGACGCTTTTTACAAATGCGGCATTGCCTGGTTCTACGAATAAGCATAAAAATGTAAACATCTTTTTTTTAACAGGAAGAAGACAACCGTTTTCTTCCTGTTTTTATGTTTCAAACGCCGCATGAACAACAAGAAGCGGGCATATTCCCGCCCTGCCGGCCGAACAGGCGGCAGGATCAATCCTTTCATAAGCGGAAAATCAAAATCCAGTTCCAAATCCCGATAACCCCAGGAAATCAAAACGTCATCGGTATCGTGCAGACTGACAAACCGGTTTTATCACTGCCCCAGCCGGTAAAAAAAAGAATCGGTCTGAGGGAACGGTTGTCGATTTTGCAATATTTCATATTCAGATTCCGGAATAAAAATTCCACATGTACCTTATGAAAAATCAATCGAAGTCAGCAGGGCGGTATAGGGCTTGTCCGACGGACTGCAGGCGAAAACGCCGGCAGAAAACACATCGTCGGCAAACGGCAGGCGGAACAGACGAACCGGAACGAAAACCACGCCGTTGACGGAATAGGACAATTCAGAGGTACCGTCGTCGTTCCTCTTCAGCCGGAACCAGATTTCCGCCGCGCCGGCGGAAAGCGGCGTCAGCGCCATGTCCGAACAGCCGCCGGCGGTAACGACGCTGCCGACGTTAAGCGAACTGCCGTTTTTCGACATGACGGAAATTTTAAACCAATGGTTTTCGTCAACCCGCCCCATCAGTCCGCACTGGGCAAAATCGACGGGAATGCCGAAGCGCCAGCAAACGGTCATGACAAAGGCGCCCCGGCGGCGGGCAAAAAAGAAATGGCCGCTGTCCCGATGATAGCCGCGGACGGCATCCTGCCAGAAATCGGTCTGCGGCGCTGCCGTCACCCGCACGCCGCGCTCGCCGAAAGCGACGTCCGCCGCCTCGTTGTACCATTCAAAGTCGCGCAAAGCCTCCAGAAGCATTAAAAAGTCCTGACATTCTCATCCGGCATGCTTTGCAGAACTCTCTCCAGCTCCGGATTTTTGTTGCGCGGCGCAACGATCTTCAGGGTAATCAGCTGATCTCCCTGCCCGTTGCGGTTTTTGATGCCCTTGCCTTTCAGGCGCAGTTTGTCGCCGCTGCCGGCATAGGACGGAATTTTGACCGCGACCTGGCCGTCGATGGTGGGTACGGTAATTTTGGCGCCCAAAACCGCTTCTTTGACGGTGATCGGCAGTTCCATGGTAATATTCTGCCCTTCCAGCCCGAAATAAGGGTGTTTATCGACGTTTAAGGTTATCAGCACGTCGCCGTTTTCGCCGTTATAATGCCCCGGGCCGCCCAGACCTTTCAGGCGCAGGGTCTGTCCGTCGACGGTGCCGGAAGGAATTTTGACGTTGATGTTGCGGCCGCCGAGCGTCACCTGACGTTCGCCGCCGCGAACCGCGGTCAGAAAATCGATCCGCATGGTGTAGGTAATATCCTCGCCTTTGCGCGGCCGTTTGGCGCCGCCGCCGAATCCCTGATAACCACCCCGGCCGCCGCCGAAAGCCGAAAAAATGTCGTCGCCGAAAATGGAAGAGAAGTCGAAGTTGGCGTTTTGTCCGCCGGAAGACGAATAAAAACCGCCCTGCCCGAACGGATTGCCGCCGCCGTACGCACCGCCGAAACCGGCGCCGAAGCCGGTCGGCTTGCCGTCGCCGTCAATTTCGTTGTTGTCGTATTTTTTCCTTTTTTCGTCATCCCCCAAAATGTCGTAAGCAGCCGAAATTTCCTTGAATTTTTCGGCTGCCGACGGATTGTCCTTGTTGACGTCGGGATGATATTTGCGTGCCAGCTTATGATAGGCGGACTTGATCTCCGCCTTGGTTGCGCTTTTGGACACGCCTAAAATGCTGTATAAATCTTTTCCCATCTGATACTCTTGACCGATACGTTTGCAATCTTTATTTCTTTGTATCTATATAGGGTTTTACAAAGTCTATTGCAAGCGCAGGCAGTCAAAAGTGGCGCGGCGGGCATAATTTTTGTAAAGGATTACGCTGCGCAGCACCGCGGTACGGTTGCCGTGTTCCAGACAATAGCGGGAGGCAATCGGCGCCAGCTCGTCAACGCGCACGTCCTTGTATTCGTAGGTAACGTAATTTTCCGAACGGGCTTTGATGACGACGTTGTCGAGAAAACGGTCATAAGCCGAATCGTAAACCAGCTTTTCCACCGGCTGATCGGGGTTCATGACTTCGATTTTCTCTTTTTCTTCCGCCGCGGGAGCCGGCCGTTCGGCCGCCTTTTTTTCTTCCGCCGCCGAAGCCGCGGGATCATTGACGGGGATTGCGGTTACCGTCGTTTCGGCGGCTAAGACAGAGCTTTCCGCCGCGGCGTTGTTTTCGGCGTTCAGAGCTTCTTCGTCGTAATAAAACTCGTGATACCGGCACCCGGCAAGCAGCAAAACCGCACCCAACATGGCATATGTAAACTTTTTCATTTTCTTCCCCATCTGGTTAAACCTTTTTTCAGACTTTAGCACCGCTTGGTTAAACAATGCTTAATCCAAAAGGTTATACAAATCTTTTCCCGCCTGTTCCAAAATCTGCAAAACTTTCCGGTTGGTGGTGTTTTTGCTGCGGTTGTTGCTCAGCTTGTCGAGCATTTTCTGCACTTTTTCGTTAAACCGGCGGTCTTCGCGCAGGCGTTCGATGTTGCGGATGTTTTCCTCGTCGTCAATCTTGTAGTTGACCACCGCGCGCAGCACGGCAATATACTGGGCATCGCGGGTGGCGGCCATCTGGGCGTTTGCGGCACCGGCAAAACCAATCATCACTGCGGTTATCAAAAAGGCAAATTTTTTCATTGCGGCCTCCGGATCGGTTAAAAAAAGATTGTGTTAATCAACATAGATAATATAATGGGAAACGAATCGTTTTACCATAAAAATATTAGAGTTATCAAACATGAAAAAAACTATCTGGGCACTTATGGACGACCGGGCCGGCAGCGTCGGCCAGGCCAAGGGAATTTTCCCCGTCATTGAGGACGAATTTGAAATTATCGAAAAAAAGATCGTATATAACCGGCTGGCGGCTCTGCCGAACATGCTTCGCGGCAAAACCCTGATCGGCGTCAACCGCAAGGAAAGTTCGCCGCTCAAAAACGAACCCTTCCCCGACGCCGTGCTGTCGATCAGCCGGCGGACCGCGCCGATTGCGCTGTGGCTGAAAAAGGCCTCCAAAGGCAAAACCAAAATTATCCAGCTGATGTTCCCGGGCAAATTCGGCTTAAAAGACATTGACCTGGTGATCATCCCCGAACACGACCGCGGCAAAGCGGAAGGCGACAACCTGTTCTACATCACCGGCTGCGCCCACCGCGTTTCGGAAAAGGCGCTTGAAGAAGCCCGCGCCAAATGGGAACCCGAATTTGCCAAGCTGCCCAAACCGCTGACGGCGGTGCTGGTCGGCGGCGCGATCAAGAAAAAACCGTTTACCGCCGAAAACGCGGAAATGCTGGCCGACGCGATTTTGAACGTGCACAATCAGGTCAGCGGTTCGATTCTGATCACTTCGTCGCGGCGCACCGGCAAAGAGGCGGAAGACATCATCATGAAGAAAATCGGCCATATCCCCGCTTACACTTATTTGTGGGGCGAGAAAAAAGACAACCCGATCATGGGCTTTTACGCCTGCGCCGACCGCATCATCGTTACCGGAGACTCCGTATCCATGGCCTGCGAAGCCTGCGGTTCGGGCAAACCGGTACTGGTTTTCCGCGGCAAAAACTGGCTGACGCCGAAACATCAGCGCTTTGTTCAATCGCTTTACGAAGGCGGCTTTGCGGTCGACATCGACGGATATGACACTGAGCAGACCGGCGCCATGAAACGGTTGGATCCGGCGCTTGAAATCGGCGAAAAAATAAAAGCCCTGTTTTGACAAACACCGTTCCGAAAAAAAAACGGAACAACGACAAAAAAATCCCCGGAACATCCGGGGATTTTTCATATGCGGCGGACCGCCTTTAATACAGACTTTCCTTTTTGGTAACCACCACCTTTTGATACATGCGGCCGAAAAAGGTGGTTTTGCGCCAGAAAAACTCTGCCGGATTGCGGGCATAGTTTTTAATTTCGTTGTTCCACAGCTTTTCGGCAAAAGGCTGATAAAGGCGGTTGAAAAACTTGACGACATAGCGCAGCGGATGCCAGACCAGCGAATTGTTGTAGTCGACAAACACCGCCTTGCCGCCCGGCTTCAGGCAGTCGAGCGCGTTATTGACGATCCGCGCGCGGGTGGCCGACGGCACTTCGTGCAGCAGCATATAGCAGATGACGACGTCATATTTGCGCTTGGGCGGCTCGGAAGCGTCGCCGTTGACAAAGCGCATAAACGGATAAAGATAACAGTATTTGTTGCGCTGATGACGCAGCTGCACCATGCTGACGTCCAGCAGGTCATAATGGCCGTAAATGCCGACTTTGGCCGCCGCCACCCCGATCTGGTCGCCGAAAGTCGCCCCCATTTGCAAAACGTCGGAAGAAACGGCAATTTCTCCGGCACAGGACCGCAGCATTTTTGAACTGAAGCCAAACGTCAGCACATTGAGCAGACGCTGGTTGTCCAGCCAGCGGGTGAGGCGCGGGCTTTCATACAGCCAGCTGTAGAATTCCCGCTGATAGAGCGGAATTTTGGCCTTGTCCGCCGCCCGCCGGGCGGGGGGAATTTTACTCGCCTTCTTTCTCATTTTTTTCTCCATTCCACAAACCGCTTATCGCCTGCCAAACGCTCAAAGCCGCGGCAGCCGCCGTTTCCGCCCGCAGAATCAGCGGTCCGAGACTGACCGCGCGGGCAAAGGGACGCGACCGCAGTCCGTTTAGTTCCTCTTCGGCAAATCCGCCTTCCGGACCGACCAGCAGCGCCGCCGGTCCCTGATATTCCCCGAACGCTTCCGCAGCGGGACGGCCGCGGCCGCTTTCGTCCATAAAGAACAGCCGCCGGGCGGGATCCCAGTCGGCAAGCAGCTTTTCCAAACGCACCGGCGCGCCGATCTCCGGCACTTCCACCCGTCGCGACTGTTCGGCCGCTTCCGCCGCTTGCGCCCGCAAACGTTCAACGCGCACCTTGTCGGTAATCGTATGCCGGGTAATCACCGGAATGATTTTTCCGGCGCCGAGTTCGGTCGCTTTTTCTATGATGAAATCGGTGCGATCCTTTTTGACCGGTGCAAACAACAGCCAGACGTCGGCCGCCGGCGCAAACGGACGGGTACGGGCAACAACGGCCGCAGCCCCCGTTTTTTTGCCGAGGCTGACGATTTCCGCGGAAAACTCGCCGTTTATACCGTCAAACAGCAGCACCGCATCGCCGGGCGCAAGCCGCATCACGGCACCGAGATAACGGCTTTGTTCCTCATTAAACGAAATTTCTCCGCCGACGGCAAGCGGCGTATCGACATACAGGCGGATTGCGGTGTTTCTGGACAATTTATTTACCCCAAACGAAAATAAATTCTGAATAACCTCCCGCGGAGGCTTGAGTTTATCATATGATCGGAATATACAATGACGTTAGTTAAGTTTTCGTTACAGGCAGAAACATGATTATCACTATTGACGGGCCTGCCGCCGCAGGCAAAGGAACCCTCGCCGCCGCTCTGGCGAAACGCTACCGGCTTGCTTATTTCGACACCGGCATGGTCTACCGCGCGGTGGGGCTGGAAATGATCCTGGAAGGGCTTGACGTCCAGAACGAAGAGCAGGCAGCGCAGACGGCATCGAAACTGACGTTTGTCAAGATGATGGAGCTTTCCGGCCACCGGGATTTTCGCAGCGATGTCGGCAGCCGCGCGGCCTCAATCGTTTCCGCCCATCCGAAAGTGCGCGGCGCGCTTCTTAAAATGCAGCAGGATTTTGCCTTGAACCCGACCTTTGCCGACGGCAGTCCGGCCGAGGGCGTGGTTTACGACGGCCGCGACACCGGCACCGTCGTATGTCCGCAGGCAGACGTCAAACTGTTTGTTACCGCCTGCCCGGAAGTACGCGCCCGGCGCCGTTACGACGAATTCGTGCAAAAAGGAATCGAGACCGAATACGAAAAAGTCTTAGCCGACATGATTGCCCGCGACAAACGCGATTCCGAACGCACGGCCGCCCCTTTGAAGCCGGCGGAAGACGCGGTGATTTTCGACACTTCGGAAATGAACGCGGCGGAAGTGGCGGCCAAAGTCACGGCTCTGATTGAAGAAAAAAGCCAAAAAAGTGACTTTGAGCGGCAAAAAAAGTGACTTTTCGTGTCAAATTTGACGCCGATAACACAGATTGCGCTTGAAAAATAACAATTTACGTGTATAAATGAGCTGATTTGACGCGCAGGGTACGCTGCGCTCAATTTTTTAACGACGTACAAGTCCGCCCGCTTTTGCAAAATGCGGGAATGGCATTTTGAATTGTTTTTACTTTATGAATACAGCAGAAGTTCAAATCCCCGAAACCGACGAAGTTTTTGCCGACCTGCTCAACGAACAGTTCGGTGACAACGGCCTGATCGGTTCGGTCGTAAAAGGAACCATCATTAAAATCAACCCCGATTTCGTTACCGTTGACGTCGGCCTGAAATCCGAAGGCCGCATCCCGGTTCGCGAATTCGGCCAGAATCCGGAACTCAAAGTCGGCGACACGGTCGAAGTTTATGTTGACCGTTACGAAGACCGCGAAGGCAACATCGTTCTTTCGCGCGAAAAAGCCCGCCGCGAAGAAGTATGGCAGGATCTGGAAAAAGCCATGAATGCCAACGAAAGAATCAACGGCGTCATCTTCGGCCGCGTCAAAGGCGGCTTCACCGTTGACTTAAACGGCGCCATCGCCTTCCTGCCGGGTTCTCAGATCGACATCCGTCCGATCCGCGACATCACCCCGCTGATGGGCATTTCCCAGCCTTTCCAGATTTTGAAAATGGACAAGGTCAGAGGCAACATCGTTGTTTCCCGCCGCGTCGTTCTGGAAGAAACCAGAGCAGAATCGAGAGCCGAACTGATCGATGCGATCAAAGAAGGCTCGGTTCTTGACGGCGTGGTCAAAAACATCACCGACTACGGCGCGTTCATTGATCTCGGCGGCGTTGACGGTCTGTTGCACGTTACCGACATTTCCTGGAAGCGCATCAACCACCCGGCCGAAGTTCTGTCTGTCGGACAGACGGTTAAGGTTCAGGTTATCAAATTCAACGAAGACAACCAGCGCATCAGCCTCGGCATGAAACAGCTCGAGAGCGATCCGTGGCAGAACGTTGAAGAAAGATTCAAAGTCGGCGACGTTTACAAAGGCAAAGTTACCAACATTACCGATTACGGCGCGTTCGTCGAACTCGAAGACGGCATTGAAGGTCTGGTTCACGTTTCCGAAATGAGCTGGACCCGCAAGAACGTTCACCCCGGCAAGATCGTTTCGACCTCGCAGGAAGTTGAAGTCAAAGTTCTTGAAGTTGATCCGGAAAAGAGAAGAATCAGCCTCGGCATCAAACAGTGCACGCCGAACCCCTGGGCCGCTTATGTTGAAGAGCACCCGGTCGGATCCGTCATTGAAGGCAAGATCAAAAACATTACCGAATTCGGTTTGTTTGTCGGCCTGAACGACGAAATCGACGGCATGATCCACCTGTCCGACATCGCCTGGGACAAATCCGGCGAAGAAGCGGTCAAAGATTATGCCAAGGGCCAGGAAATCCAGGCCAAGATCATTGACGTCGACGTTGAAAAAGAACGCATCAGCCTCGGCATCAAACAGCTGACCGAAGACGAGAACGCCACCGCTCTCGACGGCTTCAAGAAAGGCGACACGGTCAAAGCGACCATCACCGCCATCGACGACAAAGGCGTTGACGTCGAAGTCAACGGCGTTGCCGCCAACATCAAGAAAGCCGACATGTCGAAAGATAAAGCCGGACAGGATCTGAGCCAGTATAACGTCGGCGACGAGCTGGAAGCCAAAGTCGTCAGCGTTGACAAGAAGAAAGGCAGACTCGGCCTGTCGGTCAAGGCTTTGGAAATCGAGGAAGAGAAAAAGGCGCTGGAAGAATACTCCAACACCGCTTCCACCGGTTCCGCTCTCGGCGACGCCCTCGGCGAAGCCCTGAAAAAGAAATAAGCCGCAACCGGTTTGTTTGCAAGGAACCGCCCGTCATCGGGCGGTTCTTTTTTTTAACGTCGGCAGACGCAGGCGGCGGGAACGACCGAAAAAAAACGACAGCCGCATTTTTTGCTTGGAAAAAACCGGCAAACAGAGTATAATATAAGGACATCAGACAGGAGTAAGGCATGAAACTGAACGTATCCGAATACCGTTGGATTCTGCTGAACTGTAATATTATGGCAGGCCTGTACAAAGGAAAACAATATGCGGTGATCGAACCGAAGTTTCCCAAATATCAGGCCAAACTCGACCGCCTGCTCGGCAGCATCACCTTTCCTTCCATCGAAGAATGGAACAGACTTTCCCGCGAACTCAAACCCAAACTGAAAGAAACCGGAAAGCTCCGGCACGAACAGGCCGTCCGCAAGCTGGCAGGCATGTCCAACAGCCGGCTCGCCACCCTTAACAACAAGCAGAGAATCGAACTGCTCGACGGCCTGCTGCAAGACGTTATCGGCCGGGATCTCGAAACTTTTGAGCAAAACCGGCAAACTGTTTCCGCCTACGGCGATCAGCTCAAAATCCTGCTGTTCGGGATCAGGCTGCCGGAAGAGTTTCTCCGGCAGGAACAGGCGCGCTGCGAACAGTTCTGCCACCGCCTGCAAAGCGTGCCGCGGCTGAAAGAAGACCTTGAAAACTGGTTTGAACTGGAATTCCGGCTACAACGCGCATTGGCCGAAAACATCATAAAAGCCTTCAACGACACTTATCAGACCCAAATCGGGCTGCGGTTTTTCGGAGAAAGCGAATGGTATCGGGCACAGGCGGAAAAAAACGCCGCGCCGGTCGGCAAAACCGCGCCGGCCGCCTATGCCGAAGGCTGCACGGTTTTCATCAACAAAGAAAAAATTGCCGCCTGCAACAACCTTTTCGTTCCTGCACTGATTTTTCACGAAGCACTGCGTGTTGCCCGGCAGCAGGAAGACTGGTCGCATTTTCCGCTGATCGACAAACTGTTTGAAAACAAATTCGCTTATCTTGCCCTGGAGGGAAACGACCTTTACGGCATGAACCCCGTGGAACATCACGCCTACCGGATGGACGAGGCCGTCGCAGGCTTCCTGCTTGACAAAATGCAAATCAAATTTATCGAAAACGATTGTCCGCCGGCAGACGCCTTTCCCCGTTTCGCGGGCAAAAACATTTTTTCCCGCAGCGAAAAAACGGCAGATATCGACAAACAGTGAAAAAGGCTTTTAATAAAAGAAAAACGCACTATTTTGACAAGGAGCACTTTGTATGAAAAAAACAATTTTGGGAGTATTTACGGCGATGGCAATCATTAACAACGTTTCGGCCGCGGAACAAAAACTGCCCGACCCGAACCGGGAAGGCGGCATGCCGCTGATGCAGGCCTTAAACGAAAGACATTCGGTCAAACAGTTCGGCGACAAGGCAATTGATGACCAAACCTTAAGCGACCTTTTGTGGGCAGCCTACGGCGTCAACCGCAGCGGCGGCCTGCGTACCATTCCGACGGCCATGAACCAGAAAGACCTTGAAATATACGTCGCCAAAGCCGACGGAATCTGGCAGTATAACGCCATCAGCCACACGCTCAAACAAATCGGCACCGACAACATTCTGCCGTTGTTCCAAACTCAGGATTATATGGAAAACGTGCCGTTGGTATTGATATATACCGGCAGCAAAGACGAAGACTATCCGGCCATGCATGCGGGATCGGCCTATCAGAACGTCGGCCTTTACGCCGCGTCCAGAGGGCTCGGCGCCGTCGTCCGCGGCTATTTTGACAAAGAAGCAGTTGCCAAAGCGCTGAACCTGCCGAACTCGGAAGCGGTCATTATCAGCCAGGCCATCGGTTGGGAGTAGGAATGCCGAATCGCCGCATGCCGCCGGGTTAATGCGGCGCGGCCGGCGGCGAACATTTTTCTCAACACTGAAAAATCTCTCCTTCCGGAGGGATTTTTACTTTCGCGTTTTTATTTTTATACCTTGCCGTCGCTGCAGCCGCTTCGCTTTCGTTATACCATTTTAATACCGGCAGAACCGTCCGACGCGGTTTGCCGACCGGCATCTTTTCTTCTTTTCGGGAACGTATTTTTTATCCATAATTTTTTCCTTGTTAAACCAAAACAGAAAAAATCCCCTGTCGGGGCTAAAGAAAACAAAGCCGGAAATTGACAGACAAATAAGCAAAGCACAACGCAAATATCTTTGAATGACAATAATAGCATGCAAATTCAACTTATTATACAAATTATGCCGTTTTTTTGAAATTTTTGTTGCAAAACTCAAGACAATGCTATAATCTGCCAACAGTTTTACGGACAGGTGGCCGAGTGGTCGAAGGCGCACGATTGGAAATCGTGTGTACCCCTAAAGGGTACCAAGGGTTCGAATCCCTTTCTGTCCGCCATTTTGATTAAAAAGACGCTAAATGATAGCGTCTTTTTTTGTATCCGGCGGAAATGCGGGCTTTGCGGGCGGTTGACTTCGCCGAAATGACTATGGTAAGCTCGTTTTATATTGGAAAATGCAAAGTTTTAGGCAGTTACATACGATGCCAGTCAGCTAACCGCACCGGACGGACCTGCCGGTATTAAAATGGTATAACAAAAGCGAAGCGGCTGCAGCGGCGGCAAGGTATAAAAATAAAAATGCGAATGCCGATTTCGGGAGAGGCGCTTCAAATATTATCTTTTATAGTTTGCACTTTGATAACAGGTACCCAAATTGTTGACCGGCAAGTTATCCTGTATTGAATTACAAGCGACTGCGGTTGTAGATATTTTATTATCAGTCACGGAAGATTTGAACGCTTAAAACGCTCCCGGGCAGGCTTTTGTTATTGCAAAATTTACCAATTTCAACCTTTTTTCCAAAGGCAGCCAATATCAACGGCCCCGGCCGGCAATTCTGCCATATCTTTTTTATCAGCGGGTTCTCCGCAGGCATGGCTCATTCCCATACACACCAGACCGACGGCCGAAACTTCCGACTCTCCGATTTTACGCTATCTCACATTCTGATTCCTATATTTTATAATTAACCAGGAACTCAACGGTTTCCGGATCATAATGAGAAAAAAACAGGCTGTTTTCCGTATCCAGCCGACGTATTGTTTCCATTTCTCCGGCAGATAAGTTAAAATCGAATATGTCAAAGTTTTGTTCCATACGTTCTTTGTGAACGGACTTCGGAATGACAACGACATTTTCCTGTATCAAAAAGCGCAACGCCGTCTGAGCAACCGTTTTATGATGTTTTTCGCCGATTTTTTGCAAAGTTTCATTTTGAAAGAAGTTATTCCGCCCTTCGGCAAAAGGCCCCCAGGACATTGGCTGCGTGTTGTATTTTTTCATAATTTCACGAGCTTGCTGCTGTTGCTGGAAAACATGGAGTTCAACCTGGTTAACCGCAGGTTTTATTTCGGCAAAGTGAGCAATATCGACAAATCGGTCCGGATAAAAATTGGAAACACCGACAGCCCGGATCTTACCGTCTTTATACGCTTCTTCCATTGCCCGATATGTTCCGTAATAATCGTTAAACGGCTGATGAATAAGCAGCAAATCAATATAATCCGTTTGCAGCTTTCTTAAAGATTCTTCTATGGAAGCTTTGGCTTTTTCATATCCGGCATTGGAAATCCATACCTTTGTAACCAGAAAAAAATCCTGACGCGGCAAACCGCTTTTTTTAACGGCATTGCCGACGGCTTCTTCGTTAAAATAAGCCTGAGCGGTATCAATTAAGCGATAACCCGTTTGAATTGCTTCGCTGACAGCTTGTTCGCATTCTTTCAAATTTTCAATCTGATAAACGCCAAAACCTAAAATCGGCATTTTAACGCCATTATTTAATGTTACATATTCCATAACTTTTCCTTCCATATTATTTAATCAGATATCTCGGCCTTCCGCTGCCGTTTTCAGGTTTTTCGGCGTCTTTTGTCTCAAACGACGGCTGATGACATATGATTCGTTCATCATCCGTATCCTTAATTTAACCGGTTGTATTCTTCATCCGCGACCGGTTCCAGCCACTCTGCCGAGGCGCCTTCGTTCGGAACAGAAATCGCAATATGGGTAAACCAACTGTCTTTCGCCGCGCCGTGCCAATGTTTAACCCCTTCCGGAATATCGACGACATCACCCGCTTTCAATTCCTGCGCCGGCTTTCCCCATTCCTGATACCAGCCGCGGCCGGAAACGACAAACAAGGTCTGTCCGGTTTTGTGATGAACATGCCAGTTATTGCGGGCTCCCGGCTCAAAAGTAACGTTTGAAGCGCTGATACCCTCTTTTGTCAGCGGCTGCAAATAACTTTTGCCGGTAAAATATTCGGCATAGGCGGCATTTTCTCCGCCCAACCCGAACAAAACCGTTTCGGTTCCGGTTTTATCAGCAATTTCCAGGATTTCCGCGACTTGCGCGTCAGTCAAACCGTTGTGTCTGCCAATGTTAACGTGGCCGTTAAGCTGGTCCGTTACGTTATCCATTGAAGCCAGCATGGCGATTGTGGCCAATTCTCTTGTTTGCCAGTCAACATTATCGCGGGCAAAAACATCGCCGAACAAATGGGCTTTTAAGAACTCGTCAATTGCCGGAGCAAATTCATAAATTTTGCCCCGAACCGGCTGTCCGACAAGTTTCGTTTGATTTTCCGTGCCATAATCAAGGCTGTTTCCTTCCGGTTTTGCACTCGGGAGTCTGCCTTGTTCATCCCCGTTGCCGCGCTCTTCTTCAAGCTGCATCAATGTGTTTAAGGCATTCAGACTCCTCGGAAAGCCGCAATAAGCATAAACCTGCACCAGAATTTCCTTAAATTCGTTGACGGTAACGCCGGCTTCCAATCCCGCCGTCAGAGCCTGTTTCAAACCGGCCTGATTGCCGCGGGCAGCATAAGAAGCCGCCGCAGCTATTGATTTTTGTCCGGCATTTAAAGCTGTTTCAGCCATAGCATTTTCTCCCGTAAAAAGTATTATTCCTAAAATAACAGAGGCAAATATTCGTTTTATCATGGTCATGTCCTTATCTGATAAAGCTGGTAAACTCAATATTCCCTTTTTATCCCGCCTGAATTCATCAGGTGCGGTGAGCCGTTGATCAGCAAAACTTTCATGTTTTCCCTCCCATAAATTTCATCGGACTGTTATAGTTTAGTACCTTATTTTTGAACTTACAGACCATATTCTCTCAAATAATTGCCTGTTTCTCTCATTTTTTGTTTGCAATAATAAAAACGCCTTTATATTCTCGTAACAGAAAGTGAGAACCCATGGACAGTTTGGAAGAAAAGCGCAATTTGCTGAAAACGAAGGTGCGGAAGCTTTTTCCCGCTCCGGGATTGCTGCAGACCGGCATCAAAGGCTTCGGCGCCGCACTCAGAACCGCACCGACCTTTAACCGGCATTGTTTTTACAAACCGACGGCAATCGTGGTTTTGCAAGGAAAAAAGCAGACTGTTTTAGGCTCGGAGAAGTTTACCTATAACGAAAATCAGCTGGTTGTAACATCCATTGACATTCCGACAGTCGGCAGCATTGTCGAAGCCAGTCCGGAAAAACCGTTTATGACCCTGATTTTGGATCTGGACAGTTATCTTATCAGCCAGCTCTTAAGCGAGGGAAATTACCCGCATAACGAAACGGCGCGCCGGGGCATGGGAATCGCCGAAACCGACGAAGCCCTGCTGGATGCCTTTTACCGGCTGATTTCGCTTTTGGACCGGCCCGAACGGCAAAAGATTATGGCACCGATGATCATTAAAGAAATTCATTATCTTTTGCTCACTTCGCCGTTAGGGGACATTCTCCGTTCCGTCAACACCAAAGGCTCGCGAAACAACCAGATTGCCGACGCCATTGCCTGGCTCAAGGAAAATTATCGCCAGCCTTTAAAAATTGAAGAACTGGCGCATAAATTCAATATGGCGGAATCTTCATTTTACCGTCATTTCAGCAAAGTAACCAGCCTTAGTCCGCTGCAGTATCAAAAACGGCTCCGCCTTTATGAAGCGCAGCGCCTGATGTTGTCGGAAAACCTTGATGCCGCCAACGCCGCTTATGAAGTCGGCTATGAAAGCGCCAGCCAGTTTAACCGCGAATACAAACGGATGTTCGGCATGCCGCCCAAAACAAACGTCAACCGGATGAAAAACGCCTGACCGACGTCTGTGCGGGAAAATTTTACAGTTGATTGTTTTTATATTTTGTCCCCCATTCCGCCATTGCCATAATTACCGGTCGTAAAGACAGTCCCGTTTTATTAAGGCTGTATTCGACTCTGGGCGGAACTTCCGCGTAAACCCTGCGGTCAAGCAGTCCGTCACTCTCCAGATTGCGGAGGTTTTCGGTTAAAACGCGCTGGCTGATTCCGGTCAAACTTTTACGCAATTCGCCGAAACGCTTCGTTCCGCCGAGCAAGTCGCGGACAATCAGCAGTTTCCATTTGTTGCCTATCAGGCTGATGGTCGTTGCGACCGGACAATCTAAATTTTTTTTATTTGAAATCACCTTGTTTTCTCCAAAAGTTACTTTTTGCATACTTCATAACAAAATAGTGCCTACTTTACATTTCAATCTAAATGTCATTATAAAATTATTGTTCTTAAACGCAATCATTTTCGGAGAAAACAAATGAAAGAAATAATTGTAAAAAATTACCGTGAAATTCCCGCACAAGTGCAAACCCAGGGCGATAACCGGTTCAGCGTTAAGCCGGTTATCGAAGACATTGCCAAGTGCTCGGCCAACTTCGTGGAGGTTGAGCCCGGAAAACATGCCTATGGTTACCATTACCACGAAGAGAACGAAGAAGTCTTTTATATCATCAGCGGCAAGGCAACGGTTAAAACGGAAAAGGGGGATATTCATCTTAATGCCGGCGACATTATTTGTTTTCCGGCAGACGTAAGCGGTTCGCACGTTATCTCGAATCCGTCCGAGACCGAAAAGCTGATTTATCTGGATGTCGGGACAGCCAACAGACCGGACGTCGTTCACTTTACCGGAACGAATGCCGGAATGGTTGTTGCCCGCGAAGGCATTTATAACTTTTCAAAATAGTCCCCAAAGCCGATCAGCATTATTCCGGCCGGCTTTAAACCGCTTAAACGGGCTGAAAAATTCAGTTTTCCGGTTTTAGCGAATCATAGAAGAATGATGCCGTTGCCCCGCCGTCAATCAGAAAATCGGAACCGGTAATAAACGATCCGTCAGGTGACATTAAAAATTCCGCAACATTGGCAACTTCATCGGCCGTTCCGGGCTTTCCGGACGAACGAAAGGCACCTTCGGGAACTGAAAAAACACCAGCGGTTCGGCGCTTGCATTTGACGGCGGCAAACCTTATATAAAAATATGGAGATTGTTTTTAAAAAAACGAATCAAAGGCGACCGCTCCGGGCGGCCGCCGCAAAAGGAGGACATACACATGCTTAAGATACTTGCCAACAAACACGCCGTCGTTTTAACCGCCGCTCTTCTGATGAGCGGATTTGCCGCCCTGCCCGTTTGCGCGGGACAGACAAATGCCGCCCAAAACGCCGACGACAAGGAAATAGCCATGCTCAAACAGCGGGTTGACGAACAGGAACGGATGATCAACGACCTTTTGCGTTTCAATTCTCCGGCCAAATTTCATCACCATATGCGGAGAATGCTGAACGATCCGTATTTTGCGCCGGACGACATTCTGTTCAACGCGCCGATGCAGGCGCCGACGGACGTTTTCGGCCGGATGAACGTATCCGATAAAAAAGACGCGATCGAAGTAACGGTTGAAATGCCGGGCATGGATAAAAAGGACATTGAAATCGAAGTCAAGGACAACATCCTGACCGTCAGCGGAGAGAAAAAGGAAGCTCAGGAAGTCAAAGAAGGCGATTACTATATGCAGGAACGCCAGTTCGGACAGTTCAACCGTTCAATCGGCCTGCCGGACAACATTGACGTCAACAAAATTTCCAGCAGCCTCAAAAACGGCGTGTTGACCATCATTGTACCGAAAACGGCAGAAAAGGCCGTGGAAGTTAAAAAGATTCCGGTTGACTGACCGCAAGCAAACAACCGAAGACCGGCAGCAGCCGGTCTTTTCTTACCGCAAAAGCGCCGTAACGGGTTGATAATATCCGGTTATATTTCATAATACCTTCAGGTTAAGAATCGGAAAACGCCGGACTCAGAAAGCGAAACGGCGAGGAAAAACGATTTCCGCATTGACCGGCAACGAATGCTTCGGTAAGTTTGGACGAGTTTATGACAAAAGCCCGCTAAAAACCTTTCGGTTTTTAACGGGCTTTTCGTTTTAAAACGACTTTGCTCATTTGTTTTTTAAAAAGTTTTTAATGCCGAAGCACCAGCAGAAAACCAAAGTCCCCAATATCATCAGTACCAGAGCTTCCGCGCCGGCTGCCAAAAGCGCCAGCAGCAAATTTTCGGGAAACAGTTCATCGGTGACGGAAAAAGCAATCCCGCTCAGCGCAACCCAGGCAAACACAAGCGCTATGTTCCGCATCAGGTTGGGAAATCTGAGAGAGTGTGCGGAAATTGATATACACACAATAAACCCGGCCACACCCACAATGAGCATTACAAGATTCGTATACATGATAATAAATTTAAAAATTAAACATGTCTGTATTATATCATCTTTGCGGAATTTGTACAGAATTTATCCGACAAGCCGCAAAAAACCGGGATCATCCCGGTTCTTCCTGCCAGCCGGATGAAACCGGCCGCCGTTTTTTTGTTTTACTTCGGCGGCAAAACGCGTTACAGTTAATAAATTACATAAACAGAACGAATGCCAAGACAATGGACAAAGTATCAGTCATCATCCCGGTTTACAACTGCGAAAAGTTTTTAAAACACACCGTTCAGTCGGTTTTAAATCAGAGTTTTCAGAACTGGGAAGCAATTATCGTCAACGACGCCTCAACCGACGGCAGTCTGGCGGCCGCCCGCGAATTTTCCGTCAGCGATCCGCGGATCCGGGTGGTCAGCCAGGAAAAGAACAGCGGGGTCGGCGCCTGCCGCAACCGGGGAATGGCGCTGGCCGGCGGGCGCTATCTGGCGTTTCTCGATTCCGACGACCTGTGGTCAAAGGAAAAGCTTTCCCGTCAGCTGGCCTTCATGCGGCAAAACAATGCCGCGGCTTCGCACACCGGCTATGCCTTTATGAGCGAAAAAGGAGAAGTTCTGGTTAAGGGAAAAGTTTCCGTCGACCGCGAAATCGGGCTGGAACAGTATATGAAAACCACCCAGATCGGCATGTCGACGGTGATGATCGACCGGCAGAAAATCCCCGATCTGAAATTTCCCGAAGAGAGGGAACTGTGCGAAGACGCCAGGGCCTGGGTTTCGCTCTTTCACCGCGGATACCGCTTCCACGGGTTAAACGAAGTGCTGCTGCTTTACCGGGTGCGGCAGAACCAGCTTTCCGGCAACAAGCTCAACATGGCCCTCAACACGCTGAAACGTTATCTGCGCGAGGACAACCTGCCGGCTTACAAACGGTTGTACTGTTTCCTCAGCTATGCCTGCAACGGCGCCAAAAAAAGAATGAACCAAAGCAATCTGGCGCCGGAAATCATACATAATTTCAACTGCAGGAACAACGAATGAACAAAATCATTGCCTTTCTTTCGGCTTTTTGCCTTTATGCCGGCAATTCCGCCGCACAATCAACCCCGCTCCTGCCGGGCAGCGAAGGAGCCTTGGGCGCATGCCGGGCAGACGAAAGAAAACAGACGAGCGAACTGTTCGGCATGAAAGTCGCCGTCGTTCAGACAATCTCTCCGCTTAAAAACGACGGCTGCCGGTTTGAATCCGTCGCCGAAAGCGATCTGGGCGTCAATACCACCGTCTGCAACTTTACGGCGGAACAAATAAAAGAAATTGCCCGCGCCGAAAACGACGAAGAAAAAGAGATTTACGAAGAAACCATTCCCCTTCGCATGACGGACGAAGACGGCAACCCGGCCGAAGGCGGACAGCTGACGGTCAGGGGCACGCGCAAAGAAATCGTCTGGAGCCGTTTTCTGAATGATGAAAACGTCTGCCGCAGCGAATTTAAGGAAAAAGACTCCGCACAAGATCTGGCGGCGGCCGTCGCCGACTGCAAAAAATTTGAAAAAAATCTGAACTTATTCGGTTTTCGGCTCAATGTTAGCGTTAAACCCGGCAGCAAGGGCTGTCTCTACCGTTTCCGCTCCAAAACGCCCGGCATGACAAACGGCTTTGCCGGCGAAGAAAGCCGAACGCCGCCGCATGAAATTGAAATCAACTGCCGTTTTTCCCCCGAACAGCGACGGCAAGCGGCAGACTTTATCCGAAGCGGCGGGAGCAGCGAATACGAATTTCCCGTCGGCCGCGATTCAAAAGCGACGCTGCAAATCATGCTGCCGGCGGAATTTCTGCACGATCCGCAAATCTGCACCGTCAGCCGGCGGCCGGAATCCCGCACCGAACCGTCAGCCGCGGAGATCAAACAGCAAAAGGTTTGAAACTTCGTCGAGCCCCCTGACGACAAGCGGACGTTCTTCTTCATAAACCGCCAGCCCGTCGCCGCCGACCAGCAGATTGCCGCTGACGTCGACCGATCCGGAAACAACCTGAATCCAGACCGCCCGTTTTTCGCCGACCGAATATTCCAGTACGGCGCCGGCCGACAAACGGGTCTGAAAGATTTTTGCGTCCTGATAAATTTTCAACGACTCCTCCGCGCCGTCCGGCGATACGATCAGGCACCAGCGGTCTTTCATCTTTTCCGGCGCGAACTTCTGCTGCCGGTAAGAAGGTTCCAGTCCCTGCATATCAGGCATGATCCAGATTTGCAGAAAATGAACGGATTCTTCCGCCGAAGGATTGAATTCGCTGTGATGAATGCCGGTACCGGCCGTCATCGCCTGCACTTCGCCGGGCGTGATGACGGAGCCGGATCCCAGACTGTCCTTGTGTTCCAGCCGGCCGGCAAAAACGACGCTGACAATTTCCATATTGTCGTGAGGATGAGTGCCGAACCCTCCGGAAGGCGCAACGACGTCGTCGTTAATCACTCTCAGGTCGCTGAACGCCATAAAACGCGGATCATAATACTGCCCGAAAGAAAAAGTATGGCGGCTGTCGAGCCAGTCGGTTTGAGTGCGGCCGCGCTTGTCGGCCTGACGCAGATAAAACATGTTCTTCTCCTTTTATTGTTTGTTTCCGCAAACCGATATGGGAACCGCCGCCTTGATTTTAAATCTGTCTTTCGGATGATTTTAAACAGGAAAAGGGCGGCGGTTTGACCCGCTGCCCTTTTGCCCGAAAAGTTTAGTACAGCTCGTAGCTTTCGATCACGTTGCCCGTCGTGTCAAGATAATTGACCCGGCAGACGCCGTCATAAAAAATTTCCACCAGCCGGATACCCTGAGCGGTTGAAAGCTCCAGGTGGCTGTGACAACCGGCATACAACTGCTGCCGCGACATCAGGCGCCCTCTGGTATCCCAGATGAAAAGCGTGTTGTTGTCGCGAATCAGCTGAACCTGATCATCCACGGTAACGCCCATCATACAGTTGGTGCTGGTATAAAACACCGTGTTGCCGCAGGAAGTCGGATACCAGTAGAACGGGCTGTTGTTCATATAGCGGTAAGGCCAGAACGGCATGCCCGGACGGCCGACAACCCAGCGGTTGGGCGCATGACTGTCAAAATAACCGTAGTATCGTTCCGTGCAATACGGAGCGAAAATACGGTCGGCAATGACAATTCCGCGCAGAATTTCGCTTGCCACATATGCCGCTTTGGCGACTTTGCTCGGACGCGGACGATGATATCCTCTGCCTTTTCTCGGTTCCCAGCGGCGTTCAACACCGTGACGGCCGGAAGACCAGGAATAGGAATAAGGATCGGCATAACCGCGGGCCGGCAAATGATGCTCTCCGTAATATCCCTGAGCGGACACCACGGTCGATACTGACATAGCTGCTACGCACAGTACCAAAACAAATAATCTCTTCATAATATACAGTGTTATAATTTTCTTACCGGCAATTATAACACGGACAAAAATATTTGTCTATCAGAGATTTAATTTGTCAAAACATAGCCGTCGTCATCAAATGTCAAAGCCTTGTCCGGTTTGATTTCCCGGCCGGCAAAGGAATCGGACTTCAACACCCCGTCCCGGTACGACACGCCGGGCAGCAGGCTGCCGCAGGTTCCCGACCGGTTGTAAAGCGGGGTGTTAAAGCTGACGACGGCGCCGGCCGCCGGCAAAATCAGCCCCGACAGAATCCGCACGCCGAACTTTTTTACCCACAGTTCAAAAGTTTTTTCCGTAAGGGAAGAATCGGACAAGGCATAGCGCAGAGAAAAGAAATCGTACTGGTGCGCCGCTTCGCCGCAGCCGGCAAAAAGCGCTTCGTCGCCGAACATGACCGTTGCTTCGGCATCATAGCAAATCTCCGCGATCTGCCGGTACTGCGCCGGATGCAGACAGAAAACGAGCCGGCTGCCGGAAAAAAGCGGCAGCAGCACGGCCGGCACAAGTCCGATTACGGTTGACAGCGGCCGGGCCACGGCAACCTTGTCTTTGGCGTTAAAAGGCAGCACCGTTCCGAGCTGGCTGCAACCGGCAAGAAGGTTGCGATGGGTAAGCGTCACATTGCCGGGCAGAACCACCGCCGGGTCGTTTGCCCCGACCCGGGGAATCCGGCGACGGATACAACAGCCCAAGCCGCGGATCCGGTCAAGGACAGAAAGGCGGATATCAGCTATCGGCGGCAGACACGGCAGGCTGCCGGAACGGTCTTCCTCTTCAAGCATAACCGCGGTTTTACCGGCGGCAAGAACGGCAAAAAGCGAAACCAGCCCGTCAATACCCGCCGGGTTAAGCAGCCCGATGCGGTCGGCCGCCGGCCAGCTGCGGCGGACAAAAGCGGCCAAAATGCAACTTTCCCGCAACAGACGGCCGAAGGTGAGCGGTCGTTTGCCCGGTTCGATTGCGGCAATATGCCGGCGGCCGTGAGTTTTGGCGGCAAAAACAAGCGCCTCAGACAGACCGGCCCGGCTTTCCGTCGTCTTGTACATCATTTCTGCCATCAGGTTGTACAGGCGGCGGGCAATTTTATGACGCGCCTCCCGGTTGCCGGCAGATACGGCCGGAAAACGGCAGGGCTCCAGGATATTCAGGGTAATTTTCGGAAACCAGCGGGTGGGAAACTTGTCTTTCAGGTAAGAAAATTTGGAATATTGGGCGCCGTTGATCCGTACCGGCAGGATTTTGGCGCCGGCTTTGGCGGCAATCACGCCCGCCCCTTCGTAAACCTTCATCATCGCGCCGGTGGTGGTAACCCGCCCTTCGGGAAAAATCATCACTTTGCGACCTTTTTTAATTTCTTCCGCCAGCGAGCGGACCGACAGCGGATTGGCCGGATCGACCGGATAAAAATCGACCAGCAGGCGGATGACGGGAATAAACCATTTCTGCGTCCAGCCGGTGTTGATGGCAAAAGTGATCCGTTCGGGCATAAAAGCCGCCAGCAAAACGCCGTCAAGAAGCGAAACATGGTTGGAAACAATCAGCACTTTCGAACCGGCGCGCTTAAAGTTGGCAATGCCGCCGACTTTGGAGCGAAACAGAAAACCGAGCAGGCTTTGCACCAGCGAGCGGGTCAGCGCATCCGGCAGCAGCGCGCAGATATACACGGAAACCGCGGCACAGGCCAACGCCGCCGCCAGAAAAAGCTGCGGCAGGGTAAAGCCGAGGGAAAGAAAAACGACCGCAAAAACCGCCGACAGCACCATGCCCAGCGCATTGAAGATGTTGTTGCCGGCAATGACGGTGGCCACATAGGCCTTCGGCGCGCGGCTCTGCATAAAGGCGTTGAGCGGAATGACATACATGCCGCCCCAGAAAGCCAGCGCGAACAGGTTAAAGCTCAGACCGAAGGCATGCGGCCGAGAAAAAAATTCGGCAAAGGAAACTTTTTCCGCCGGGGTCGGATAACCGTCGGCAAACCAATACAGCAAAAACAGGCTGACGCCCATGCCGACGGCCGAAAGCGGCACGTAAGTCGTATGGACGAAGCCTTTCAGAAGCCGGTTGCAGCAATAGGAACCGGCCGCCACGCCGACCGAAAACAGCACCAGAAAAAAGGTGATGACGCCTTCCCCGGCATTGAGTATTTTGCCGCACAGCGGATAGACCTGCACCGCCACCAGCGCACCGACGGTCCAAAACCAGGTGGCGCCGAGAACGCTCATGAAAACCTGCCGGTGTTTAAGCAGAAAGCGGAAATTTTCCAGCGCGGAGGCAAACAGGTTGGCAGAAACCTTCAGTTCCGGCCGCGGAGAAGGCGCCGGAGGAATCTGCCGGGCGGACAGCCAGCCGACGGCCGCCAGCAGAATCAGCAGCCCGATCGTTACCTCAATCGGCAGCAGGGTGCCGAGAATCAGCCCCAGCAAAATCGCCATATAGGTGGTGCTTTCGATATAGGCGTTGCCGGCGATCAGTTCTTCGGGTTTCAGGTGCTGCGGCAAAAGGGCGTATTTGACCGGCCCGAAAAAGGCCGACTGTGCACCCATCAGAGTCATAATCACGATCAGAAGCGGCAGGCTGTGCCGGTAATAAGCCAAAGCCACCCCGAGCATCAGCAGCAGTTCGGTTATTTTCAGCACGCGGGCGATTTTGTCGCGCGGATATTTGTCCGCCAGCTGCCCGGCCATGGCAGAAAAAAGGAAAAACGGCAGAATGAAAAGGCCCGCGATCAGGTTGGAAAGAATGTCCGACTGCGCCGTCATCTTCACGGTTACCAGCGTCAGCAGGGCATTTTTGAACAGGTTGTCATTCAAGGCACCCAGAAACTGGGTAATCATCAGGGGCAGGAAACGTTTGGTTTTCAGCAGCATAAGTTTTTCCTCAGTCAAATATCCAAAACTAAAGCATGAAGCCCGGGCACTGTCAAGAAATTAAAATAAAGGCAAATAACGGTTGCTATTTATAAAAATGCGTGTATCCTTAAAAACTGCGTTAGATTTTAAGGCCGCGGCGACGCGGCGTCCCGAATTAGATTTTTCTTTTAATGTCATAAACCGTCAAAAGATTTTTCTATACGTCAGGAAAATCTTTGCGACCCCGTGTCCAATTCCGGACAAGGGCAATTTGTTTTAAGAAAAGGAAAATCAAAATGACCAAAGGTATCGTAAAATGGTTCAACACCCGCAAGGGTTACGGCTTCATTCAGCCGGAAGACGGCTCGAAAGATATTTTCGTTCACATCAGCGCGCTGGAAAGGGCCGGCCTGAACAATTTGCGGGAAAATCAGAAAATCGCTTTTGAAGCGGTTGAAAGCAAAGGCAAAATTTCCGCCGAAAACCTCAGCCTGCTGTAAACGAAAAAAGGCCCCGCGTCCGACGCGAGGGCTTTCCGATACAAGGAACCCCGGAATTTTCCGGGGTTTCTTATATATATGGTTTGGACGTTTGCTGAAATCGACGGACGCCGACCGGCCTGCCCCGCCGTTGCGAAGCCCGAAACCGGGCAAACGTCGTTTGCAACGACCAATACCGCTTGCGCCGGCTCGCAGAAGCTTATCGTCCGTTTGCACAAAACGGCTTCGAAAATGCCGGAACCGTTTTTTTGTTTGCGATACGGCGCTTTTTTTGCAAACCGCGAAGCTTAAAAGCCAACCGAAAGCTTTTCCTCTTCTCCCGTCAGGCTGCCGATGTTCATGAACAGCCCGTCGCCCGTTTGCAGCTTGTAACGGTCAAGCAGCGGCGCCCGCATGATTTCGATCGGATTTTCCGACGGATATTCGGTATAAGGCGGATTCATCATCCGCGCTTCCAGATCGGAAATGCCCAGCCAGATGTTGTAGAAGTCCGTATGCTCGCGGACATACAGCTCAAATCCGCCAACCGCCGTTACCCGGGCAATGTTGGCATGGCCGGAAGGCAGGCCGATCATCACCTTGCCCGACTGCAGGTTGTAAACGTAGTCGGAAACCAGGCCATCCCCCAGCTTGTTAACGGCAATTCCCGTTTCCGCCTTGAGGTTGATTTTGCCGCGGCCGTTGTCGTTTAAGGCCAAAACCAGCCGGTTGTCAGGCATGCCGATGCTGCCGTTCGTATGCAGCGTAATGTTGTCCGCCTTAAAGTTCGGCACTTCGGGATCCATGCCCGGCGCCGCCATGATCGAACTTTCCACCCGCATGTCAATGTCGCCGTTTGAGGCAAACCGGCGGACGTTCATATCGCCGTTGACCTCGCTGATGAAAATTCCCTTTTCCGCCAACGCGCTGATCCAGCCCGGTTCGGTATAAGAGGAATCAACCGTCAGATAATTGCCGGAGGTACCGATGCTGCCGTTTTTCGCCGTCAGGTCGACGGTGTTGGCAATGATCGCCCCTTCCGCCGGCGCGCCGGCATTCAGGACGGAACCGCCGGCCGTAACCGTTACCCGGCCGTTGGCGGCTTTGACCGAACCGCGCAGGTTGGCGTCGGCATTTTCAACCGTCAGGGCAATATTTCCCTTTTCCGACGTCAGACGGCCGAAAATGTTGTCACCGTTGACGGCAATCCGCATGTCACCGCCGGAAACAACCTCGTCCAAGTCTGCCGAATCGGCGGCAATGCTGACTTTTTCGCCGGCATTTATGTTGCCGGCCGTCAGGTTGCCGGCCGCGTCAATTTTCATATCGCCGCCGGAACCGATCAAATCGGCAACCATGTCTCCCAGGCGTGATACCAGGGTTACGCTTCCTTCGGCCGTCGCACCGCTCACGTCAAGATCGTTTTCCGCCGTCATCAGCAAATCGCTGCCGGCACGGAGATTATTCGCGAAAAGGCTGCCGGCGCCGTTGACTTTGACGCTGCCGCCGGCGGTTGCGTCGTTTAAGGTCAGGTCGGCGGCGGAGGTTATTTCAATCTCCCGGCCGGCGTTGACGCCTTCAAAAACGGCCGAACGGACATTGTTCAGATAAATGCTGCCGTCGGCGGAAGCCGTCAGCCGTTCCGTCGACACATTCAGATAACGTCCGGCCGCGCCGATGTCGCCGCCGACGCCGTTAAACTCAAGGACCGCCGCGGACAACAGACTGTCGGCCGTCGCGCCGATAAGCGAAGAAGCAGACTTCAGACGGAGGGTTCCGCCGACCGCCGACGATTCAACCGCCAGTTCCTGCGCGCCGAGGTTGTTGACATTGGCATCACCGGCAACATTTAACGTCAGCGTATGTTCTTCGTTTTCCTTGTCGCCCAAAGCGACGGTCAGATAATTGTCCTCATCGCCGACGTTTTCGGCATTGACGACAATGCTCTGTCCCTGCAGATTGACAATCTCGCCCTCTTTCAGCGTGCCGGCAATCAGGCTGCCGTCAGCCGTCAGGCTGAGAACGCCGTCTTTGGCCAGCAGACTTTCCGCCACCAGATCGCCGCCGGTCGAGTTAAGGAAAATGTCGTTTTGGCTGCGGGCCGTTACTTTGGCACCGTCGGCCAGCTTGAGGTTCAGCGCCTTATCCTCGGTGCCGATGCTGCCGTCGGCCGCTTCCAGGACAAGATCGCCGCCGATAACGTTGGCATGATCGGCCTCGGTCGCCACGTTGTAAATACCCTTGGCGCCGGCAATGGTAATCTTCTGCCCTTCGCCCGCCTCAACCGTATTAACGTTGATGTCTTCTTCGCCGCCGAGATAAATGTAGTCCCTGGCCTTTAACGTGATACTGTCGGCGTGGATGTCAACGTCCTCGCGTTTGTGTACGGTCACCGTGTCGCCGTCTTCGGCAATTTCCAGATTGTCCCGTTCGGCCGAAGCGATCAGCAGTATCTTGTCAACGTCCGTTTCCGGCGAAAGCTCGGAAAGTTTGAAAGTTTCGCTTCCGGTATCCTGCCCGATCGAACCGTTGGCTTCAATGGTTACGTTTTTGCCGACCACGTTCGGATCCTCAATCATATACTGGGTATCGACCACTTCGCCTTCTTTGGCCTTGAAGATGCTGTAGGCCAGCTGGCTCTTGTTCCAGCCCGCGCCTTCCGCCAGTTCGACCTCCTCGGCCTCGCTTAACCGGTATGTCCAGCCGGCGTCATAGCTCGAACCGTATTTGCCCTCGTCGCCGTAAACGGCGGCCAGCTTTTTGTATTCGGCCGTCTTTTCGGCTTCCAGCCGATTGATATATTCGTCGGTAATCTTATCCATGCCGAGAGCCTGTTTTTCGCTTTCGTTCAGCTCCTTGTTCAGCAGCGCTTCCCGCTCGGCGGCGGTAAACCTGAATTCCGGCTCTCCGCCTTCCGGCTGGCGCGACTTATACTGCCAGTAGGCATTATATTCCGCTTTCTTGCCGTTGAGGAACGCTTCCTTCATCTGTTCGTTGCCGACGTCAAGCCCCATGTCGTCCCAGATTTTGGTCAGCTGCTCGACCGTCTTGTCGTCGTAGACTTCGTTGGTGTTGGCGTCAAACACGCTGCCGTTTTCAACCTTGACGTTGACGTCGCCGGCTAAGGAAACCACGCTTTCAAGACCGAGGTCGCCTTCTTCCTGAACGAGGTTGACATTGTTGTTAGCCAAAACCGTCAGAGCGCTGTCTTCATCGCCGGAAGTCTGAATTTTAAGCGCCGTGTCATCGGTGCCGATTGAGCCGGTTTGCGCCGTCAGACTGATTTTCCTGCCGCTGATCAGCGAATCCGCCGAAGCACCGAAGATGCTGCCGGCAGCGTTGACCGAGGTGTTGCCGCCGTTGTTGACAATGCTGTTGAAAACAAAGTCGCTGCCGGCCGACTTCAGATTGACGTCACCCGACACTTTGTTGACGACGTTCAGGTTGCCGCCGGCAACGTCAACCGCCAGCGCGGTGCCGTTGCTGCCGATGCCGTTGTTGGCCGTCAGGTTAAGGCCGTCGCCCAAAATCCGCGCGTAGTCGGAACCGACTTTGATCGCCCCTTCGGTGGTGATGTTGGTGGTGCCGCTCCGGTTGTTAATGACGCCGTTCAACGTAATGTCGGATTTGGAAACGATGTCCGCCAGCGCACTATCATAACCCTTGAACGAAATTTTGATGTCATAGTCGGCTTTGACACTGTGGGTGTTGATGTGGGTTTCCCCTTTCTGATAAATGTCGGTCGTCTTGTATTTGTCGACCGAGAAAATCCACCAGCCCTCGCTCCACTCTTCCACATTATGGTAAATCAGCTTGTCTTCGCTCGATACGTAAGAATCTTTCTCATATTCGTACTTGTTATCGGAACTGCTGATTTCGATGCGTTCGCCGTCTTCCATCTTAACCGGGTCGCCGACCGGCGTCGGCCCGGTGACGGTTACGCCCTCGCCGGTATCGGGAACCAGCCAGTCCATACCCCAGAAAGAATCGCCTTCGTAGGTCTTGGTGGTCTCGCTGACGGTTTTTTGTCCGGTCTGCCAGACATAGCGCTGATTTTCCAGCGGCGAATAAGCGGTACTTGACTTGCCGTTTTCATCCTGCACGGCATTAATGTCTTTACTGCCGCCGTTGTTGTCGGCCACCGTGATCGTGTTGCCGTTGCGGGTATAAGTGGTTTGCAGATACTCGCCCGCAGCGTTCTTTTTTGCCAGGTCGGTGATCTTGATCACGCCGGAAATGCGGTTGGACAGACTCATGTTATTGACCACGATTTCCTTGCCCGACCGGTTGTTGATGTTAACCCGCCCGTAACCGTCGGTTACCATGATTTCGCCGGAATTCTGCGAGGTATTGAGAATATGCCCGTAAATTTCGACGTAACCGCCTTCGACCCGCACGTCGGCCAGCTCAATCTGTCCGGTGACGGCGTTGTAATAGGCGTCAACATTGCCGTATTTGTCGGACAGTTTATAAAGCGGCGACGCGTTGTAATTATACTGTTTGTTGCGATTGTAATCGGCCAACGCGGTTTCCGAAGTCAGCCCGCCCGCCAGCTGAATTTCCCCGTCGGGGATGTCCAGATTATAATCGGTGGTGCCGCTTTGTACCAGACCGTTCAGATTGATATAACGGCCGCTCAGGAAAATGTTGTTGCCGGCAACCAGCGACGAACGGCTGTCGTCAATGTCCGCGTTGGACGAAGCAGTGGCCGAACCGTCGGTCAGGTGGCCGCTTTCATTGCCCGAGGCTATAGCGTCCCAGGCGGCTTCCGGACTGCCGCCGATATGACGGAAACCGTTGGTATAGCCCTGATAAATGTCGCGGCCGGCGGTGATATTCAGGTCTTTGCCGTGAATGGTGCCGTTGACGTAAATGCTGCCTGCGGCGTTGTTCACTTTAACCAGACCGCCGTAGTTGGTGACGGTGCCGTCAATGTCAATGTTCGGCGCACGGCCGTCATTGGCCGCAATGTCTGAAGTAATGGTCACGGTCGGGCTTTCCATCGTCTTTTCGGCAATATGGACTTTCAGCGAACCGATGTCGCCGGTAACCGCCGCGCCGTTAAGCTTAACGGTGCCGCCGCTGCCTTCGGGAATGGTAATGTCCGAAACGCGGAGGAAAGAAGAGCTCTTGTTTTCGATCGTCACCGCCGCGTCGCTGGTAACCGACATTAAACCCGTCCCTTCCATCGATTGGGTATTGAGGCTGATGGCACCGGGCTGGGCGTAGATGTCGCCCAGGGTTATATAGTCAACGGTAGTGTTAACGGTGCCGCCGTTTTCGCTGTAAAGCCCCATCAGCGTCAGCTTGGCCTGCAGGGCGGCGATTTCCGCGTCATAATAGGCCACGGCGTCTTTGTCTTCGATATATTCCGCCCGCAGATTTTTCATCCGGTTGATTTCATCAATGATATTGCTGTAAAGCTTCTCGCCGGTCTTTTTATGATAAAGCTGATCGTCGTCATAGAAAGTTTCTTCGCCGATGGTTACCTTAACCCGGCCGTTTTCGTCAATTATAAATTTCTGAATGTTGTTGACGCCGGCTTCCGCAGTGCCGTTAACGACGATCCGCGAATTGTTGTCGACCGTTCCGTTGAAAGATTTGTCTTCCAGCGAAAGCAGCTCGTTATACGGGTTTTTGGCCGAAGAAAAGCCGTCGGCAACCGCAATTCCCATGTTCGAGGTCAGATTGATGTCGCGGCCGCTTTTTACAACCGCGCCGGAATCGATATTGATCAGGTTGTTCATGACAATCGTTGCTTCAACTTCCGGATCGGAGAACGGCAGCGCGGTGTTGTTCCACAGATAAACGCGGGAATGCAGCGTATTGTTGCCGCTGTAGTCTTCATAAGCCTGGCCGGCGTAAACGTGAAGGTCGCCGTAGGACATGGTACGGGAACCGTCGGCAAAGTTGACCGAATTGTCGGACGTCGTCCGCACCGTCGAGCTGCCCATCGCCACTCCGGAGGCGCCATAAGTGTTGACGTAAACTTCCGAATTGAGGTTGGCATTCGAGTTGGCCGTCAAGATCAGGTCGTCGATCGAGGCAATGCTGCCTTTTAAGTTGACCGCGGCTTTGTTTTTGCGGTTGTCGATCGAAGAAACGGTATCGGCAATCGCCAGCACGCCGCCGCTGACCAGTTTGGCCTTGTCGGTCGCCTTCACATCATTTAAGGCGGAAACGGCAAACTGATAGTCTTTTTCCTTTTCCTTGCGGGCAACATTGCGCGAGAACACCGTGTCTGCGCCGGAATCAACCGTCGCTTCGTTGTCAATTACGGTTTTGCTGATGACGGCGGGCGCATCGACGACGCCGCCGGAACCGGACTGAATATTGTAGTCCACGCCGCTTTCCGACCAGCCGCTGCCGTTATAGGCGAATTTACCGTTCTTGTCATAGGTGTTAATTGCCTTGACGTTAACGTCGTTAACCGCAAATTCGGCATTGCCTTTAATGTCAACCGCGGTTACGGCGTTTGACGCATTGTCAACCCGGGCGCCGCTGGCTCCGACCACCGAAGCGTTGACGGAATCGGCGGTGCCGTTCTGTTTGACCGACCGGCTGGCAAGAACTTCCAGCGCTTCCAGGTCAAAATGCCCATCTTTGCCGTCGGTGCCGATCGTTACTTTGGTTTCGGCATCGTTTTTGGTACCGGATATGGCCGCCGCGCCGGAAATAACGCCGCCGCTGCCGGAAACCGTTTCCGCATACAAAATGTCGGAAGCTTCGGCTTTGGCCGTCAGTTTGTCGGCAGTCAGGTCTATCGCGCCGATTTCGGTTATCGTATCAAGATGTCCCGCGGCATCGGCAAGAGTTGCGCCGGCGGCCAGAATACCGCCGCGATAGGCCGAGGAAACCGCCGCCTGACCGGAGTTGGACATGCTCAGAATTTCCACGTTTCCGGCACCGGTAAATTTGGCGCCGTCTTCAACTTTGGCCAGCACCTTGCCCCCGACGCCGGCAGAAGACTGCGCGCCGTTGCCGCCGATCAGGGCGCCGGCCGCGGCCAGCGAATCGGTTACGGCATCGGCTTTCAGCTGCCCGGCACCGACATAAACGTCAGCGGCGGCAATTTCCGCGCTGCCGTCGACAACCGCCTGATTGTCCAGATCAATATCGGATTTGGCAACTGAAGCGCCGACGCTCAAAACGCCGGCATTGACACCCAGCGCCCCGGCATTGCCGTGGCTGGAACCCGAAGTAAACATGCGGAAACCTTCCGCCAGTTTGAAAACCGCATCACCGACATAAGACTTCAGCTTGCTGACAATTGAACTTTCGGCATAGGCGCCTTCGCCGCTGACAACGCCGGCCGCACCGGCAATCGCCTGAACGTCGACGCTGACGTCGTCTTTGGCACTGCCCTCAAAGCTGTCTGCCGTTACTTTGGCACCGTCGGCGACAAAAGCCCGAACATCGTTGGTCTTGTTAACGATTGCTACCGACGCGCCGGCCGCGCCGCCGATCGACGCTTCCACCCCGGCCGCCAGAGCCTCGATGTCGGACTCGTCTTCGGCTTCCATGGTTACGTTGCCGGCGTTAACGACGGCACCGTTGCCGACATAAGCCTGAGCGTGGCTGTCCGCGTTGACATGAACCACCGATCCGCCGGCGGCAAACATGGTGGCAATGACGCCGCCCATGCTCTTGCTGTCAACATCGGTTTTGGTCAGAGCACTCAATGAAAAGTCTTTTCCGGAAGCAACCAGCGTGTTGCCGGCAATATAAGCTTTGGCCGCGTTGCGGATGTCGGTTATGCCGACCGAAGCGCCGGCACTGACACCGCCGGCAGCCATTTCGCCGGTCAGATTACGGGTGTGCACGTCGTCGGTCGCGGCAACCGCAATATTGCCGCCGGCTTTTACCGTCGCCCCCGAACCGACATAGGCGGAAGTGCCGACGTCTTTGCTGACGGAAGTCGAGAATTCCTTGTTAACATCGCGGTCAAATTCGGACAAATCAATATCCGTCGGCAGCCCGTTGATGTTCAGACTGTCCTGATACTCGTTATTGCGGGCAATTTCGGCATTGACCGTTTCCAAAACGCCGGCCGTCTGCTCCTGCATGTCGGCAGTATAGTTGCTGCCGACGCGAATGACGGAAATTGCGCCCGACAAAGTGCCGGCGCCGCCCGAACCGGCAATACCTTCCACGCTGATGTCGCGGACACTGTCGGCCGTAATGTCAATGTTTCTGCCGGCGGAAAGCGCCAGACTGCCGATTGTTCCGGCCGAAGTTCTGCCGTCAATGGTGGAAACGTCCACACTGGCGCCGCCCGAACCCAGGCCGACCGCCGCCGAACCCAGCAGGTTTTCAATCGCGGCGTCGGCGGAAGCGGCAATTTTCACATCCTGCGAAGCGTTGCTCATGTTTTGGTTGATTTCGGTCGTTTTGCCCTCGTCTTCGGTAATGAAAGCTTCGGTCGTATTGTCGATCGTATTGACCGCAACCGAACCGGCAACGCCGGAATAAGCGCCCAGACCGGCGGCAAAGACGTAAGACAAAATGCTGCTGTCGGAATCGGCCGTCAGCGAAAGCTTCTTCGCAACATCGACGGAAGAGTTGCCGATTTTGGCCGTCGTATCGTTTGCAATGTCGGAAACCAGAACCGACGCGCCGGTGCCGTTATACAGGCCGACGCCGCCGGCGCCCAGGGCAACCGCAAAATCCTCTTCCGTTCCGTCATCCTTCAGGCGTTTGCCGAGGCGGGTTACATCTTTTGCCGCCACCGTCATGCTGCCGTAGCCGGCAATCGTCGAAGCGTCGACCAGCGCGCGGTTATGGTTGCCGATTTCCGCCACGTTGACATTGCCGGCCACCCCGACCTTGCCGCCGGCGCCGCCGACAACAACCGAGTTAAAATAGGTTTTGGCGTCGGTATTAACCCCGATGTCGCCTTTCGACTTCACGTTTGAACCGTTGACGATTTCCGCTTTGGTCGTATTCTCCACCAGCGTGGTAACCGAGGACAGGCCGACCCCGACTGTTCCGCCGGCCAGCGTGCCGGCATGGGTTTCCAGCTGCGTCTTGTTGGCAGCAGAAACGTTAACCTCTTGATTTACGGCATATTTTTCATCATTTCCGCCGCTTAAGTCCTGATTGATTTTGGCATTGTCAATTCTTGCGACCGCCGAATTGTTAACCTGACTGACCGCCACGTTGGCGCCGATGCCGGCAGCTTTGCCGAGGCCGGCGTTGACGCCGTACATATTGACGATGCTGTCGTTTTCGGCCGCCACGCCGACACCGGTCGTTCCGTCTTCCGCCAGCTTGTTGCCGTAAGCCTTAATTTCGGAATTGTTACGGATTTCGGCCAGCGTGTCTTCGCTCACCGAACTGGTGCCGACGGTTCCGCCGCCGCCCACGCCTTTGGTTGAAAGCGCAATCATGCCGCCGTAAAAATTGATGACGCTTTTGGCAATGCTCTTTAACAACACGCTGCCGTAAGCCGTCAGACCGGAATTGTCGGCATAGCCGTAAGTGCGGTTATTGATGTTGTTGACGGAAACCGAACCGGAAACGGAAGCCTTGCCGCCGTAACCGACGCCGGCCGAAGAAGTTTCGATTTCCGAAGTATTTTGCGCCGTGATCGAAATATTGCCCTTTTCGGCTTCAATATCGGCGTTTTTGGCGTAGGATTCCGTGGTATTGTCAATTTCGTTCACCGCGACCGAAGCGCCCACGCCGCCGGTGCCGGCGGCAGAAATGTTGCCGGCCAGAGCAAAGATGTCGGCGCCGCTTTCGGCTTTGATTTCAACATTATCGGCACTGACGAATTTGCCGCCGTTAACTTTCGAATTGCTGACATAGGCCGCCGTCCGGTTGCCGATCTCGTTGATCGACACTGCGCCGGCAATGGTAATGCCGGTTTTGCCGAACGCGCCGGAAGCGCTTTCCGCCGCAGCGATAATTTCGCCGGTTGAGGCCGCATGGATTTTCAGGTCGCCGATATTGTCGACTTTCGCGTTGTTGACAAAGGCAACCGACCGCGAACCATCCAGCTTGTTGATGCCGACTGCGCCGGCTATGCCGACGTTGGTGCCGCTTTGTTTGACAAAGGAAACGCCGCCGCCGACGGTCAGGACATCGTTGTCGTTATTGCTCGCCACTTCAAGAGCGGGACGTTTTTCCTCATCCCCCGAAGCGCCTGACACGCCTTCGATCACCGCGTTGTTGACATAGGCTTCGGAAACGCTTTCCAGCGTGTTGTAGGAAGCGGTGCCCGACAACCCGAGACCGAAATTGGTACTGCCGTTGTCCTGGCCTTTATCCTGGGTAATCAGCGCACCGGCGGCGGAAACGGCGTAGAGGTTTGAACTGTTTTGGGCGTTGACGAGGATGTTGCCGTCGGTAACGATTTTGCCGGTAACGGCAGAGTTGTCATTCTGATTCAAGCTGCCGATCACCGCGCGGGTATTCTGACTAATGTCGTTCAACGCGCCCGAAGCGCCGATGCCGACCATGGAACCGCGAACCACGCCGCCGGCAATGTTGACAAAGCTGTTTTCGCTTTCGGCGTTAACCGTAACGCCGCTCTTTTCGTCCGCCTTTTCAACCAGGACGTCCGCCTGATTGCTGATTTGCGCCAGCACGTCGGAATTGGACTTCAGCCAGTCGAACGTCCCCTGAAAACCGAAAGTGTCCGACTTTTTGTAACCGGCGGTGCCGGCAATCGACAGATTGCGGTGGGTTGCGGAAGCATTGACGTCCAAATCGCCGGCATAAAGTTTGACGTTGTCGCCGATAATCGCGTTAACTTTGCTGTCGTACCAGGTTTGCAGATACGAGCCGCCGAGGCCGAATTTGGCCGCGCCGCCGTATTCGCCGGACATGTTGAAGGTTTCGACATAGCTGTCGGCGCTGACTTTGACGGCCGGCGCCTTGTCCAGCCTGGTGTAGCCGGCATTGTTCGGATTATACAGCTGATTGATCTCGGCGCCATCGGCAATCACCGCATCGGACTTGTTGTTAAATTCCATCAGGTTGACCGAACCGGCAATGCCGACAATGCCGTTTTTCTCCTCTCCGGGGTTTGCGTCGCCGGAACTGGTGTTGGCGCTGCTCTTGACCAACGAGGTATAAAACGACATCGGGTTGTCTTCCAGATATTTTTCAATGTTGGTCAAAAGCGCTTCGCCTTTTTCCAGCACGTTACCGGCCAAACCGTCGAAAACGTTGAGGATGGAAGCGTCCGGCCACAAAACAGGTTCTTCGGTTTCAGAAGTCAGCTCAAGGCTTTGCGAAGCGTTGACGGCAACGCCGGCGCCGATTTCCGCGCGGGAAGTGTTATCGTAAACGCCGTAACCGACCGCCCCGGCAAAAGAATTTTCCTTGTTCTGGTCCTGACTGTGGTCCTTGTCGTTCGTCTTGGGCGAAACGCTTGCGCTGGCGCCGTTGGTAATCACGTCCATAACATGCGAACCGATTGTAACTTTGTCGCCGGTCACCGTAGTTTTGAGCGTATCGGCAGCCGTTTGTCCTTCGCCGTAGTTGTTGGCAATTTTGACATTTGAACTGTTGTTGTGTTTGCTGTAGGAAACTGCGCCGCTCATTGCCAGCTTGACGTTGCTTTGCGAATGGGTCTGCGCCGGAATGGCAGTAATCCATTTGGACAGGCCGTCCAGCATCTTGTTGCCGGCCCATACGTTCAACCGGTCGAAAATACCGTTGCCGACGACGGTTTTGGCGGAAGACGCGTTTTTAACCGCTTCAATGTCGGAAGTAATGTTAACCGTACCGCCTTTAATCGTTCCGCCGACGGTCACGCTGCTGCTGCTTTCGGATTCGCTGTAAGCCACGCCGGCCGCCGCCCAGCCGTCCTGATAAGCCAGTCCTTCGGCGGCGACGTTATGCGACTTGCGGGTATCGGCGGCAATCTCCAGTTTGTCGGTTGCGGTAATGCTCGCTCCGTTTTTAATGTCAATTTTGTTATCGGTATCGGTCAGACCGACGGCTACCGCAATATCAACCGGCACGCCGCGGCCGCTGCCGTAAGCGGAGGTTGTCGCCTCGGCCGAAGTGGTACTGTCGATTTCGGAAGTGATGGCCACGTTTTTGCCGCTGATGTTGACGCCGCTGTCAATAAAGACGCCTGAAGCAGCACTGTTTTCGGCCACAGTCACGTCAATGCCGGTACCCAGCGTGTCCACTTCGGAGTTGGAAACTACCTTGGAATTGATTTTGACGTCTTCTTTGGCGGCAATGGTTACGTTTTTGCCGATATTGATGCCGGCTTCCGCCTCCGACTTGCTGTAACCGACAAACAGGCCGCTGTCGGTCAGCGCCTCGAAAAATTCCAGCCCTTTGGCCTTCAAGGTTTCGCCGATCGCCGTCAGCGCCGACGAACCGTTGTCTTCCGTCACTTCGCCGGTAACGATGCCGTCCAGCACTTCGGCGTCGCCGGCCAGCGCATAGAGATAAATGTTGTCGCCTTTTAAGGTCGCGTTGTCCTCAATGTTCAGAAACGCGCCGCTTTTCTTGACCCAGCCGGCGTCGGTGTCGCGGGCGATCAGAGTGATATCGCCGTTCTCCTTAACCAGACTGACGCCTTGTTTGACGTTGACGATATTGGCGATCGCGTAGATGTTGTCCTGTCCTTTGTAAGCGCTGTCGGAAGTGATGTTTAAAATTTCGGGATCAATAAAGATCATGCCGTCCCGGCCGCCGGCCGTCATGGTGCCGCCGTTCAAATTGACTTCCTTTAACGCGCTCAGTTCGACAAAGCCGCCTTTGGCCGAACCGTCGTAAGCGTCGGCGGCAATTTCCGCGCCTTTTTCCAGATCGGCCTTATTGTCGGCAAAAACCACCACCGAACCGCCGTCCTTATGCTCGGCAGACCCTTTGGCGCTGATCAGCGAGCCTTTCCGCAGGCTGATATTGCCGCCGGCTTTGACAACGATGCCGCCGGCTTTGCCGCTGCCGCCCGCATCGGCTTTGATCGTCCCGGCATTAACCACGTCGTTTTCGGCAAAAACGCCGATTTTGCCGTCTTTGAAAGCAAGAGGCGCGTCAATGTCAAGACCGCCGGTATTAACGATGTCGGAAGCCTGCGTCGGTTTGAGGTTGGCCAAAATCTCGCCGGCATTGACCACGCCGCCGGCCCTGACCGCAACCGAATCAAGCGCTTTGATTTTGCCTTTGACGGAAATGACGCCGGCCGGATTGATCGGCAGGTCGCCCGCCAGCACGGACTTGGTCGCCAGTTCGGAAATGCTGCCGTCCTGCCCGATCACCTGATCCATGAATTCCTTGTTCGGGGTTGAAAGCATCAGCGAACCGACGTTGACCACGCCGCTTTTGCCGATGGCAATGCCGTGCGGGTTCAGAATGAAGACGTTGCCGCCGATTTTGCCGTTTTTGATTGAGTTCAGAATGCCGTCGATGTTGGTTTTGCCGTCGCGCACCAGGTTGATCAGATTGAGCGTGGAACCGGGCAGATAAAGGTTGACCGTGATTCCTTTGTAGACGTCGAAATTGGAAAACGAGTTGAACGCGTTTTTGCCGGAAACGGTAGAAGTCGTCACGTCATACACATGGCCGTTGACGTTAACCGTGGTCTGGGTACGGCCGTCGGGGGTAATCATCGCCGCCCAACAAACATTGGAAAACATAAAGCTGTAAATTGTCAGGTAAGTGATGATTTTTCTGAACATATGACTTGCTCCTACCAAATTCTGGATTGAATGAAGAAAAGGAATTCGACGTCTTCGTCGCTTTCGTAATATTTGTGTTCCTTGAGCGGAAACGCCACCGTAAAGTTGGCGTCCAGCCGCCCAAACAGTCCCGCCCGGGCACCGACGCCGGTACTGTAGATAAAAGCTTCGTTTTCGTTTTTCAAATTGTTGCTGTCTTTGGCATAGACATGACCAAAGTCAAAAAAGGCATAGACTTTGGCGCTGTTCAGCTAGTCGGCTTCCTTAATCAGCGGTTTTATGTCGTATTGCAGTTCGTTCATGACGGCAAAACCCTTGTCGCCGACCAGCATCCCCTCGGTATAGCCGCGCACCGAATTGACGCCGCCGATCTGGAACTGTTCCGACGACGGCAGGAAATCCTGCTCGGTATATTGCGCCTTGGCCTTGACGTTCAGGGCAAAATCGTCGAGGAAACTCTGCTGAAACTCGCCGTTATAATTGAAGCGCCAGAAGGAACGGGTGCCGTCAAACAGCTTGGCGCCTTTGGTAACGCTCAGCTGATTATACAAGTAACCGCCGGCAAACAGTTTTAAGCTATCCCACGACAGGCTCAGGGTATCGGTATAAACCTTCTGGGTGCGGAAATCGCCGATATAGGAAGCGCCGTTTTTAAAATTAGCGGTGAAGTTGAGATTGTTGACAAAACTGTCGGTTACGTAAACCGGACGTTTGACATAAAAATAATAGTTGTAGAAATTGCCGGTTACGTCCAGCGCTTTCAGGTCGCCGCCGACGATTTCGGTATCGGAATAGTCGGCGCCGAAACCGATGCGGCTGTCAAAAACCGGTTCGGGAATATCAAACGAACCGAAAAAGGCATTCGACCCTTCGGTCACCACGCCGCCGAAGTTCAGATTGTCACGGTAACCGGTCAGACTGCGGACGGAAGCAAAGGCGCCGGCACGGTAAACGCCGGTCGACTTTTGTCCGGCATTGTCGGCAAAAGCAGATACGGACACCCTCTGCGGCTCTTCGACAATCACGTCAAGGTCGGTGGTGGCAAACTTTTCGCCCGGTTCCATCGCAATCCGCGCCTTGATGTCGTTGGCGGCGTTAAACATCAGAATGTTGTCCTGAAGCTCCTTAACGTTCAGTCGGTCGCCGCTTTCAACGCCCAGATTTCTGCGCACGAAATTTTCGCTGGTCGACTTGTTTTCCTTAACCGTAATCCTGTCGATTTTTCCTTCAATCAGATTGATTTTGAGGATATGGTCGCGCACGTCCTGGTTGGGAACATAGGCTTTGGCAGCAAAATAACCGCGATCCTTATATTCGCGGTCCACTTCTCTGACGATTGCGCCGATGTCGTTTAAGCCGATTTCCTTTCCCTCGTAACGCGAGGCAATGCCTTCGAGAAAACTGTCGGGCAAAAGCTCCGAACGGTCAAAGATCAAGCGTTTCAACTTCATGATCTTTTTGTCGGCGGCAGCTTTTTTCTCCGGCGCCTTGTCTTTTTTCTTTGCGGACGCATCTTTTAACTTTTCTTTTTCATATTCGTCCGAAAAACGGCGGATTCTGGTGTCGGTAGCCTTGGAACGCAGGGTTTCCTTGGTTCTCTCCAGTTCATAAGCCGGCGAATAGGCGCGGACGGCGGGTACGACGGGAACGGTTTGGGCATGCGCACAGGAAACGAATACGGCAAAAATCCCGACATTCAATATGCTCAGTCTGGTCAAAACAAAAACCTTAAAATTCTGTTAATTTAATGTTTTCATAATAAGCCGCAAATGTCTTTTGTCAAGAACATTATTTTAACTTACAAAAATAATACCTTGATATATTTACGATTTTTTGCCGCCTTTGATTTTTTATCAGACTCAAAAACAAACGGTTATCGTTTTTGACAATTCCGTTGCGGATTTTCCGTCAAACGTCCTTCACTAAGCCGGGGGGGGCGGATCAGCCGTCACAGCCTGACCGCACTCATCGGCGCGGAACGGCGTTTGGACGACCGCCCTGCATTCGGCCCCGGCAAATCGTTTTTTCTGCAAAAAATGTAACCAAAAAAGAGCGGACAAACGCCCGCTCTTTTTTCAACAAGATAAAGAGGAAGTTTTATTCCTCTTCTTTCGTTTCCTCCTTAGCCGCCGGAGTTTCCCGATTTTTCGGCAGCCTGCGCAGACCGACGTCGCGCGCGCCGCTGATGCCGAGAATAACCGTTAAGGCGGTAATCAGCTGCGACCAGTCATTGACACGAAGGTCAAGATAAGGCGCTATGATGCAGTTGATGAAAAAACCGCCGGCCAAAGCCCAGCCCACGCAAGGGATCCACATTCTCTGCCAGCCTTTGCCCGACCTGTTCTCCGGAAGCTTGTCCAGAGAATTTTTCAGGAAATAATCGCGGGTACCGCTGATACCGAGCAAAATGCCGAGAGAAGTGATCAGACCGTTCCACTCTACCAAAGAAATTTCGGTGAACGGAGCAACGAAGAGGTTATTGACAAAACCTCCGACCAGAATCCAGCCAATGACCGAAATCCAAAGTCTTTTGAACTTTATCTTCTTTTTCATATGTATAAATGTTAATAATTTTTTTCCTGTTTTTTATCATAAGCGAACCGCCGCTGTTTGTCAATTGTTTTTGTCTAAAAGGTTTATTCCTTACAGATAATTACCGAAAAGCCGTCGCCGCTGTTGTCAAATTCCATTTTGCAGCCGTGCAAAGCGGCAATCTTGCCGACAATCGACAGACCGAGGCCGCTGCCGTTTTCTTTTTGTCCGGCCGGACGGAAGAAACGTTCACTCAAATGACGCAGATGGCGGTCGGCAATCTTAACTCCGGAATTGTGGACTTCGATTTCGTCGGCGGAAATACGGACGGCAACCGTTGCGCCCTCGGGGCTGTATTTTACCGCGTTGTCCAAAAGGTTGCGCAGCATGGCAGCCAGCAGCACGGAATTGCCTTTGTCTACCGGCGCGCGGGCGGTAACGTCGGTTTTAAGAATTTGTTTTTTCGCCCGCAGCGCTTCGTCATATTCGGCGGCAAGGGAACCGACAATCTGCGGCCAGGAAACGTCTTCCGCTTCGTCGGTCATCGCCAGTCCGCTTTCCAGCTTAGACAACAGCAGCAGCTGTTCCACCAGCCGGGCACAACGCTCAATCCCCTGCCCCATCTTGGCCGCGGCGGAACGTCTGGCCCCGGCATCGTCTTCTGCCAGCTCCAGCACTTCCAGCTGCACTTTCAAAGCCGTCAGCGGCGAACGCAATTCATGCGCGGAATCGGAGATAAAGCTTTTTTCCCGCTTGATCATGCCGTCAATCTGGCGCAAAAGGCCGTTCATGGCGGTTGTCAAAGGCTTGATTTCGTCGGGCAGATCCTTGTCGGAAAGCGGCGACAGATCATCGGGACGACGCGCTTCCAGTTCTTTTGCCAGCCGGCGGAAAGAAGAAAATTCGCGGCCGACAAAATAAATCACCGCACCGAGCAAAATCAACAATCCGCACAGCCAGGGGGTGAGAAATTCCTCAACCATGTCCAGCGTGACTTCGGTACGGTACTCCATTTCCTGGCCGACGGCTATGACGTAGTTTTTGTCCGCGGAATCGACCCAGACGATGCGCCACTCCTCATCATCCACGTTCTGGTTGACGAAACTGCCGGTGCGGGGAGAGAAAATAAAGTCTTTGCCGTTTTCGTTATCGTGAAAAATCATTTTGCCCGCACGGTCAAAAACGGCAAAACCGATCGCTTCGTCTTCTTCGTCGGCATTGTCAATGCCGCCGATAATGCGGTTGGTGGCTTTCTGACTGTCGGCGGAAAGTCCGCTCCAGTCGGCAGATGCCAGCTGACGGGCAAGCAAAATCTGATACTGGTCGAAAAATTCGTCGATTTTCTCGCGGCTTTCAAACCACGAAAACAACCCCGAACAAATCCATATCAAACAGGAAATGCCGGTAAAAAGCAGCAGCAGGCGAATTCTCAGACTTAGTTTTTTCATGTTTCTTCCAGTATATATCCGATTTTGTTAACCGTGCGGACAATGTCCTTGCCGAGTTTTTTGCGCAGATGGTGAATGTGAACCTCCACCGCGTTGCTCGAAACTTCGTCATCCCAGGAATAAATTTTGCTTTCAATCGCTTCCTTGGAAAGAACCTTGTTTTTGTTTAAGAGCAGCAGTTCCAGCAAAGCGGTTTCCTTGGGCGACAGCACCACTTCCCGGCCGGCGGAGGTCACTTTGCGGGTTTCGGGATCAAAAGCGACGTTTCCGTATGTCAGAAGCGGCGAAGGGCGGCCGCTGCTGCGGCGGATCAGGGCATTTAAACGGGCCTGCACTTCTTTTAGGGAAAAGGGCTTGCCGAGGTAGTCGTCGGCGCCGCTGTTCAAACCGGCAATGCGCTGGTCGACGTCACCGCGGGCGGTTAAAATCAGCACCGGTTCCGTCCGGCTCTTCTGCCGCCAGTTTTTCAGCACCTCCAAACCGTCCTGACCGGGCAGTCCCAGATCAAGCACCACCGCTGCGTAAGAAGCCTGATACAGAGCTTCTTCCCCTTCCAGTCCGTCGGTGAACCAGTCGACGGCAAAGCCGAGCTTTTCCAGCCCGACTTTCAAACCGTCGCCGATCAGTTGGTCATCTTCCACCAGCAGGATCCGCATGACACACCCGTCTTATTTTTTCAGTTTTACGGTATCGACGTCAACTTTGATGTCAAACAGGTCTTTGTCAACTTCGCCGCTGATTTCGATGGTGTCTTCCGGAGTAACGTTGACGCCGCGCCAGTCTTCGTCGTCGATTTCAATGGTGATGGTACCGCTCGCGTCTTTGAACAGATATTTTTCGTCGCCCAGGCTCTGCTGAATCTGTCCGACCAGAACAACCGGCTGGTCGTCACTCATCTTGTTGGCTTCGGCAACGGTCGAAACGGCCAGTCCCGGTCCGGTGAATCCGCCGCGGGGAGCCATGGCGCCCTGATACTGGGCATGAGCCGCACCGGCAAAACCGATCATCAAAGCCAGGGTAGATACTGCGAGTAATTTGTTCATGTGTTTTCTCCTAAAAAAATGTTTTGATTAACTGCTTACAAGAACAATACAACATTATAAACTTAAGTAACGCTTAAGGGATAAAAAATTTTTATCTTTTTTATTTAATCTCACATATCTGATTGAAAAACATAGATATTATTTTAAAAAAACGACAAAGCAAAAACTGTCCGCCCGGTCTGCCGGCACATTTTTCTTAAATTATTAAGGCTTTCCGCCCACAGGCGAATCCGCTTTTTAAGCGGCAGGAACGGCTTTGCCGCACAGACGGAAGCTATTCTTCGTCCGCCGTGTTCAATTCGTAGTAATATTCTAACAGCTCGCGGGAATAATCCCGGATTTCGCCCGACGGCAGCACCAGCATCCGGCTGATGCCGATCTGTTCAACAAAGGAAGGGTTGTGGCTGACCACCAGGATGGTTCCTTCAAACTGACGGAAATTGCCGCCGATCACCGCCTGGGTTTCCGGATCCAGGTGGTTGGTCGGTTCGTCCAAAACCAGCAGGTTTGCCCTTTGCAGCAAAAGTTTGCACAATGCCACCCGCGCCTTTTCGCCGGGCGAAAGAACGGCCGCGTTTTTGTTGATGTCGTCTTCATAAAAAAGGAAATTGCTTAAAATGCCGTGCAGCTGCCATTCGTTGTAACCGTCGGTTTCCACGTTTTCAAACACGGTTTTGTCCGCATCAAGCTGTTCCAGTTCCTGGGCATAATAGGCAGCGTCGGTTTTCGGATTAAAACGAATCTGTCCGTCAACGGGCGGCAGAAAGCCCATAATCAGCTTCAGCAGTGTCGATTTGCCGACACCGTTTTCGCCCACCACCAGAAAACGTTCGCCGCCGGAAAGCTTAAACGACAATTTGCGGTAAAGGAAACGCTGCCCGGGATAGCGGAAACTCAGTTCTTCCACGCTCAAAGGCACCGTCGCGCCTTCCCGTTTGGGACGGATATCCATTTTCACCCGCCGGTAGGGGCGTTCGCGCACCGGCAGCCGGTCACGCATTTTCTCCAGCCTTAACGCGCGTTCCTGGCCTTTGCGCTTCAGCTTATGGTTTGTCTGCGACGCTTCTCTGGCCCGCTGCACGAAATCTTCCAGCTTTTTTATTTCCCGTTCCTGCAGCGAAATCTGCCGTTCGCGCGCCCGTTGTTCTTCCGCCCGCTGCTTTTTAAAAACGTCGTAATTGCCGTCATAAACCGAAATCTTATGCGTTACTTTGTTGATAAACACGATTTTGCGCACGATCCGGTTCAAAAAATCAACGTCATGGCTGATAATCAGTACCGAACCTTTGTAATTTTTAAGATAATCGGTAACATAATCCCGGGTTGCCGCATCCAAATGGTTGGTCGGCTCGTCCAGACACAAAACTTCCGGTTTGGAATAAAGTACCCGGGCAAACGCCAGCTTCGACTTCTGACCGCCGGAAAGTTCGGCCAGCCGCCGGTCCAGCAGATCGGCATCAATTTTCATTTCTTCCATCAACGAGAGCAGAATGTCATCGGCCTCATACTGGTCAAAATAATCCAGTTGTTCCTGCAAATAAGCCATACGCTCAAGCAGCCGCTCATGTTCGGCTTCCGGCGCGGTTTCCAGCCGCCGGTAAATTTCTTCCAGTTCGGTTTTGATTTTCTGCAGCGGACGGCCGGCGGAGAGATACTCCCACACCGTTTCGTTTTCACGGTCAAAAACAATTTCCTGCGGCAGATAGCCGACCCGCGCCCGGCCGACGGACAAAGTACCGCCGTCAAGCGCAATCTCGCCGCGCAACAGCCGGAAAAGCGTGGTCTTGCCGGCGCCGTTGACGCCGACGATTCCCGCCTTGTCCCTGTCACCGAGCTGAAACTCGGCATCGTCAAAGATGATCTCCGGCCCGAAAGACAGATTCATCCGGCTGCCCTTCATCATTTTCTCCTTTTGTTTTACGGTAATAAAAAAACGCGGTTTATGCCGCGTTTTTCTGAATTGGTGGAGCTGAGGAGGATCGAACTCCCGACCTAATGATTGCGAACCATTCGCTCTCCCAGCTGAGCTACAGCCCCATAAGTACGTTTTAAGCTTCAAAATAATTTTTGTTTCCGTCGAGCGAATGGAACCATTCGCCTTCCCTGCCTAATTTCGCCGCGGTTGCTGTCGCTTCCCTTGCTCAAATAAGGCAGACAAGATGTTGCAGACGAAAAACCTCCGCCGGAGCTTTTTCGCTTAGCCATCCCAGCTGAGCTACAGCCCCATAAATACGTTTTCAAGTTTCAAAATAATTTTTGTTTCCGTCGAGCGAATGGAACCATTCGCCTTCCCTGCCTAATTTCGCCGCGGTTCGTCATAAAAACGGCGCATCGGCCGGCAACAAGCGGAATATTACAATAAAAAAGCCTAATGTCAAATGTTTTTTATCATAAAAAACAGCAATCCGACAGTTTTCAAAATTTTGATTTTCGCCCAAACTCCGGCATAACACGCCGCATTTTCATACAAAAGCAAAAAAGCCGGTTCTGCAACCGGCTTATGAAATTGGTGGAGCTAAGCGGGATCGAACCGCTGACCTCTTGAATGCCATTCAAGCGCTCTCCCAGCTGAGCTATAACCCCATTCAAGTACCTTCAAAAATACGCCATCTTTGAAAGTGATTACATAACTACCCAAATAATTTCAAAATGTCAAGTCTTTTTTTTCGTTCTCCACCGGGAAAAAAAAATAACGTTTTTCCGCCTTGTATTCCATTATTTTTTCCGACCGGGCGCTGCTTTAGGATTCCGCCATATCATCAGCAGTTCTTCTTCCCCAGTATTTTCATCGATTCCCTTTTGCTCTTCACGGAATCCGTGCCGGACATAAAACGCCGCCGCGCGTTTGTTTTTGGCATAAACGCGCAGTTTTAAACTCTTCCGCCCGTTTTGCACGAAAGACAAAAGCCCGGAACCGATCCCCCGTCCCTGCCGCGACGGCTCGACAAACAGCGCTCCGATATATTCATTATCAATAATGCTGACAAAGGCAGCCGGCCGGCCGTTTTCCTCCCATACCAGAGTTTTGGCCGCCGGCAGCCAGATTTCTCGGACTTCGGCTGCCCTGGAGCGCCAGAAAGCGTCATTGACAAAGTCATGCGCGCGAAGGCTGGCTGCCAGCCAGATTTCCGTCAAAACGACAGCGTCTTCTTCGCGGTAAGGACGAATCATTTAAATGTCCAGATCATCAACGAATTTGGCGCGTTCAATGATGAACTTGAAGCGCGATTCCGGATTTTTGCCCATCAGGCGTTCGACCATCCGCCGGGTTTCAAAGGCCTCTTCCTTACCTTCTTCGGTGTTGGCCGAAGGAATCAGAACTTTCAAAAGCGTCCGTTTGGACTTGTCCATGGTCGTTTCCTTGAGCTGCTGCGCGCTCATTTCGCCCAGCCCTTTAAAGCGGCTGATTTCCGCCTTCTGACTGCCTTTGACTTCCTTTTTCAGAATCCGGTCCTTGTCGTCGTCGTCCAGGGCGTAAAAATTCTTGCCGGCAGCGGAAATTTTATACAGCGGCGGGGTGGCGATAAACAAATGTCCGTTTTCGATCAGCTTCGGCATCTGCTGATAGAAGAAAGTCATCAACAGCGAAGTAATGTGGGCCCCGTCGACGTCAGCATCGGTCATAATGATGATTTTTTCGTAGCGAAGGTTTTCTTCTTTGTAATTGTCCTTGATACCGCAGCCCAGCGCCTCGATCATGTCCTTGATTTCCTGGTTCTGGGTAATCTTGTCAAGCGAAGCGGAAGCCACGTTCAGGATTTTGCCCCGCAGCGGCAGAATCGCCTGCGTCATGCGGTCGCGTCCCTGTTTGGCGGAACCGCCCGCCGAATCGCCCTCGACGATAAAAATTTCGGTATCTTCGGCCGCCGCTTTCGAACAGTCGGCCAGTTTGCCCGGCAGGCGCAACCGTTTGGTCGGGCTTTTGCGGTTTTGGATTTTCTCTTCCTTTTTCCGGCGGCGGAACTCCGAACGCGCAATCACGTATTCCATCAGCGCCGCGGCGTTTTCGGAATCGGAGGAAAGCCAGTGGTCGAAAGAATCCTTGACCGCCTGTTCGACCAGCCGCACCGCCTTGCTTGACGTCAGCCTGTCTTTGGTCTGCCCCTGAAATTCCGGATCGCGGATAAAAACGGAAAGCATAATGCAGGCATCGCTTAAGAAATCTTCGCCGGTAACCGCCGCCGCTTTTTTGACGTTGGCCATTTCCGCGTATTCTTTCAATCCGCGCAAAAGAGCCGATTTGAAGCCCAGTTCGTGGGTGCCGCCCTGCGGGGTGATGACGGTATTGCAGTAAGAGTGGCAAAAGCCGTTTTCATCTTCCGGCCAGGTAACCGCCCATTCGACTTTGCCTTCGTCGCCCGCCAAAAGCGACTCGCCGGCAAACGGCATGCGGTTGACGGTGGTGCGGCTGCCGATCTGATAGTTGAGAAAATCGCGCAGGCCGTTGGGGAAATGCAGTTCGGCTTCCGCCGGCGTAACGTCGCCTTCGCACAAAAGTTCCGGCGCGCATTTCCACAAAATATGAATTCCCTTGAACAAAAAGGCCTTTGAACGCGCCATTCTGTACAGCTTGTTGGGCGAAAAGCAGCAGTTGGCGCCGAAAATCTCCGGATCGGGACGGAAAGTGATGCTGGTGCCGCGGCGGTTGGGCGCATTGCCGACCATTTCCAGCTTGTCGAGCGGGCGCCCTTTGGCATAGTGCTGGCGATAGAGTTTGCGGTCGCGGGCAACTTCGATCGTCAGGCTTTCGGAAAGGGCGTTGACGACGGAAGAGCCGACCCCGTGCAGACCGCCCGAAACCTTGTAGGCGTTGCCGCCGAACTTGCCGCCGGAGTGCAGCATGGTCATGATCACTTCCAAAGCGGACCTGTCGGGATATTTCGGATGGGAATCGACGGGAATGCCGCGGCCGTTGTCGGTCACGGTTACCGAATAGTCGGCGTTCAACGACAATTCGATCCGGTTGGCAAAACCGGCCACCGCTTCGTCCATTGAGTTGTCAAGAATCTCCGCCACCAGATGATGCAGCGATTGTTCGTCGGTGCCGCCGATATACATGCCGGGACGCGCCCGGACGGCCTCCAGTCCCTCCAAAACCTGAATATCCTGCGCCGAATAGTTGCTTTCGGCTGCGGCGCCGCCGTCAAATAAATCCGTCATTTTTCCCTTATCCTGTCAAAAAAATCAGGGCTAAAATAGCGCAAAGTCCGCGTTTTGGCAAGTTTTAAGTACAAATTTCCGCCGCTTTTGCCCGGAAAAGCAAAAAACGGGCAGATCCGTCATAAGATCCGCCCTCATTTTCGGGAACGCTTATTTCTCCGGAGTTTCCTTCCGGTACCGAAGCATTTTATACATGGCCAGAAAGGACGACAATATAAACGCGCCGAAAAAGAGATAGTAATATATCTCCATTCCTTCGGACACCCGGTCAAAATCCGGCGTCTCATCGGAATAGCCCGCCTCATTTTCCAATTTTGCCAGAACAAAGCTCAACCCGAATCCGGACAAAAGAGCCGGCCTCATCCAAAGCATTTATGGCGCAGGCTCCCATACGTGCATTGTTTTTTTCTTTTTTATATGCGTTTATATATTTTCCCGCCAGCGGAAGTCTTGACATATATGGTTTATCAACCATTTCATCCCAATGATCAAGATTATCTTTGTATTGATCCGGCTGTTTCAGAATATCCCGAGAAGATATCATGTTATAAATAATATCAGGAATAATACAATCTTTCCGATAACGATTACCGGCATTGCGGGGCTGAAAATATTCCCGATACATATTTTTTCCGTCATTAATGATATCCGAAAATATGTTCCGTTGATCTTGATACATATTTTCTTTACTGTTTTGCAAAAATTTTAATCCGCAGTTTCTTCAAAATTGCAGCTGTTACTTTCGGAATCGTATTTTCCTTTATATTTCAGGCAAAGTCCCGGAAGCACCTTTTCCAAAACATGATCATGGCATTTTGCATCATGTCCGCACCGGTCCAATGCGGCCAAAACAGCATCATACAACCAGACACAACCCGTTTTATGCGTCCACAACAGACAATCGTAGCGGCAGCGTTTTGCCTTTTCGTCCCATACCCCGCCGTTTTCCAGACAAGTGCCTTTATGATCAAACAAAAAGAACAAAAACAGGAACGAGATAAAAATTGCCGGGCCGTAAAACAAAAACTTCATCACTATTGCCCTTACCGGTATTTTTCAGGCAGCGCTCTATTTTTCCGTCTATAATCGGAACAGGCAGCCGCGGCCGAAAGATTTGGATTGTTTCTTGCCCGTTCTCTTCCGACAGCTTTTACGTTAAAGTCATGCCAATAATCGTTTTGAGTCATGTTCGAATAGTCTGTCATGTTTTTCACCCCGGTTAAAAATTAATACCACTGCATTTAAATTTATCTTAAAATCAAAAAATATCCCCCTTTTGCATTCTTCATTGTCAACAACGGGTGTCAATCACTTCTCCGGGGTTTTTTATTTCAGATTTGCAAGATATATTTCATTTTTAAAAAAACAATCAACAAATTGTCACTTTTCAACAATTTTTGTTGTATAAACAATATGTTATCAATTCGGTTTTTCCTTGACAACATTTTGCCGGCGGCGCGAAAACAACGTTTTCGGAAAGCGTCGAAAGGCTCTTTTGACACCCCTTCCGTCAAGTCGAAAAAAGGATTTTTGCGCCGGAAAAAAACGGAACGTTTTGCGGTGGAAACGACATTTTCCCCTCAGGAAAGGAAAAACATTTCCGACGGACAAAGAAAACCCCGTTTTCTGCAAACGGGGTTTTCCGATTTTGCGGGAGAAACGGCAATCAGAACGCGTAGTTGACACCGAGGTTGAAATTCAGATCCCGGTAGTCGCCGCCGAAGGTATAGCCGACGTCGGCAAAACCGTTCAGCTGTTTCGTGAAGTCCATGCTGCCGCCGACGATCACCCGTCCCAGCGTCATGTCCTCCAGTCCGCTGACGCTGCCGAGACTGGTTATCCGCACGTCACCGTCGCCGAACGTCTGAACCACGCTCGGTTTGACGAACAGTTTGGCGTAACCGTCGCCGTATTCAAACGTTTTCTCCGCCTTAACGCCGAATTCCAGTTCGGTTTCCGAAACGTCGTCATAACGGGCGGTTTTGCCCAGACCGTCGCGAACGGTATCAAAATCGATATGGACATAACGCACGCCGACCGTCGGTTCAACCATAACGTCGGTTGCCGGCATAAAGACGACGCCGGCTTCCAAAGCGGCACCGTATTCCAGGCCGTCGGTATCGGCTTTAACGCCGTCGTCGGATTTCAGATCGGCTTTCTGCCAGCCGCCGTAAAGCGAGGACATCAGCCATGCGCTGCGGCCTTTGATCTGCGTATCGTAGCGATGGTACAAACCGGCCAGATAACTGTCAATGTCTATGCTGCCGCCGGTCTTGGCGTAATAGTCGTCGCCTTTGCCGGAGAAGTCGTATTCGCCCTGGCGGTAGGAAACAAACAAACCGAGCTTGTGATACGGATTAAGCTGCACGTCATAACCGGCCTCCAGTCCGTAAATATCAGCGTCGAACTCAAACGGAGAATCGACTTTGGCCGAATGATAACCCGGTACCACCCACAGGTTGGAGAGCTTTTTGCCGTCCCAGGCGTGATCGTACAGACCGCAGTTTCCGCAGTTGTCCTTATCATTTGCCGCTTTGGCGAAAACGTTGCCGACCACGTTTCTGGTCTGTTCAAACGCCGCGGAAGGCAGGCCGGCATAGGCAACGACTTCGCCGGTCACTTCATTGGAATTGCCGTTCAGGTACCAGTTGTTGTTTTCGTGAACGGTACCCCAGTTGTAAGCGCTGCCGTATACCCGGTAAATCGAAAAATCGGCTGCGGTCGAGGCATCATCGTTCGGCGCTTCGACAAACAGGATTTTGTTTTCCGGCTTAACATCTTCGGAAACGACATGCGCCACTACACCGGTGCTGCCTTTGACGTCGCCGTCAATTTTCAACACATCGGAAACTTCTTTTTCAGAATCGACGTTGACATGGAGAAGCGCGCCGCTTTTTGCCGTATAATCACCGGCAACGGTTGCCCGGCGGCCGCTTTCCTTGCCGCTTGCCAGCGACAAAACACCTTCGTTTTCCACGTCGCCGGAAAGCTTCAGGTTGTTTTGCGCAAAATCAAGGGTGCCGAACCGGCCGATGTTCAAAGTGCCGTCATAGGCCAGGTCGCCGAAGAGCGATACGGCCGCCTGCCGGTTTTCGCTGCCTTCAATACCGATATTGTTCCAGCCGGAAACGGTTGCCAGGCTGCTGCCTTCTTCCGCCGCGCCGCCGGTAATATCGTATTTGCCGTCTTTAAATACCAGATTTTTGCCTTTGGCGTTGTTGATCAGCGTATCTTTGAAAATGTCGTTGATACCGTTGCTGACGGTCAGCGAGGAAATATTTTCCGAAGTAAAGATGGAATTGTAATCAAAACTGCCGCCCATTACCGCCTGCCGGTCGATCAGGATATCGCCCTTCATCACCACGTCTTTGTTGATGTCCAGAATCGAATCCTTTTCGGCCGTCAGATCCGTCAGCTCGGTTTTATAGCGCACCGTCAGCGAACCGCCGGATTCCACCAGCGTGCCGCTGGCAAAGGTTTTGTTTTTGCCGATATTGCCCATGGTAAGCGAACCGCCCTTTTCCACCACTGTATTTTCAAAAACAACGTTGCCGACGGCAAGGCTGCTGCCGGTGACGGAACCGCCGTCTTTGATTACGGTGTTTTTCATGGTTCCTTTCATGTCAAGGCTGCCGCCGTTGACAACCGTGTTGTCGGCCATGCCGCCGCTGACGATACTGACCGAACCGCCGTTGACGATAAGGCCGTAAGTGCTTCCGCCGACGCGCAGCGAACCGCCGTTGACAATGCCGTTTGCCAGCGACGACTCGCCGTCGCGGACATCGACGCTGCCGCCGTTGATAACCATGCCGTCAGCTGCGGAATTTTCAAACGTAACCGAACCGCCGTCAACCGTCGTATTGGTCACTTTCAGGCTGTCGTTCAAATCCAGCCGGCCGCTTTTCAGGTGCGTGCCGTCAACCGCGCCCGAATTGACGCTCAACGTGCCGCCGTCGATTGTCGTATTCTGCGCCAAACCGTCCCTGTCAACGCTCAGACTGCCGTTTGCGGTCAAATAAGCATCGACGGCTTTATTATCGGCAATATTAAAACGATGTTCGTTTCCTTCACTGTCTTTGACCACCACGCCGGTTGCCGTGTTGGTGCTGGAAAGGCTGTAACCGCCGCCGTTTTCAATTGTCAGATTATTTACTTTGCCGCTGCCGTCAACCGTAATCAAACCGCCGGAAGCGACCAACGTGTTTTCGGCCGCGCCGTCCCCTTTGACGGTAAATTTATTGCCGTCGGTTACATGCAAACCTTCCGCCTTTTTATCCGCAATCGAAAAAGCGTTTTCGCCGTCTGCGGACTGTTGTTTGCCGTCGGCAATCTCAACATCCGTGGTCAGATCGAAACGGCTGCCCTCTTCCATCGTCAGGCCGTCGAATTTACCGCCGTCGGCCGTCAGTTTTCCTTCTCCGGCAACGGTCGTGTTATTCAGGCTGCCGCCGGAAACGTTCAGGCTGCCGCCGGCGTTGATATTGGTATTGTCGGCGGTAACGCCGTCAACGATGTCCAGGCTGCCGTTAACCGTCGTATCGTTCAGCTTTGTGCCCGACTCCGCTGTCAGCTTGCCCTGATTGACCACCGTTCCGTTGGCGGTGCCGTCGCCCCGCACAATCAGGGACTGGCCGTTATCCAAAACGAATCCGTCGGCAACATGATCCTTGATCGAAATGTTTTGCCCGTTGTTGGTACTGTTGCTTACCGTCGTGTCGGTCGAAATTTCAAACCGGCCGCCTTCTTCTATCGTTACATTGTCGATTGACGTGTTTTTGTCTACCGAAATCAGCTTGCCGCCGGAACCGTACCCGTCATCGGGACCTTTGACGACGCTGTTTGACAATGATCCGTTTTCGGTTACGGTAAAGGAAGAACCGCCGTTGATGACAAAGCCGTCTGCCTTATTGTTTTCAATCGAGAAAGTCTTTTCTTGTGTTTCTCCATAGTCTTTTTCATATTTACCGTTTTTAATCGTCATATCGGTCGAAAAGTCAAAACTCCCGCGCTCACTCATAAGCAAGCCGTCAATAACGACATCTTTTCCGGCAGAGATATGTCCTCCAGAGGCGACATTGCTGACTGTCGCACCGTCTTTTAAATTCAACGTGCCGTCATTAATTGCTACGGTATTAACCGTTGCTCCCGCTTCCACATTCATGATGCCGTCGCTGTTAACTTGTATCTTGCTCACATTGCTGCCGGCGGCCGCATTCAGCTCACCGCCGTCCATATTAGTCCCGGAAACGGTCGAACCGGCACCGGCGTTGATTGTTCCCGCGCTAATATTCGTATCATTCAGGGTTCCACCGTCATTGACATTGACCGTACCGCCGGTCCAAAAATCCGTTCTGACGGAAGTGCCGTTGGCAACTCCGCCTTTATTGACGTTCATCACGCCGCCGTTGCTCACTTCATTGCCGTTGGCCGTTCCCCCCTCGTTGACATCCATTTGGGAGGCGTCACCGCCCAAGGAGCTGACAGTATTATTGTTGCAGTTGCCACCCGGACAAACGATCGTTTCCGCCGTCGCATGGTTAAACGACAGCAAAAACGTGCAAACCGTCGTCATGTAAAAAAGTTTTCTGGAAGACATAAAAACCTCTTTTAAAATAAGTTAAAAACAAAAAATACAGAGAAAAACAATCACCCTTCGGTCATGTTCTAATGGTGAAAAGTATTGTACGTTATTTAGATACAAAGTTTTTCTCCGCTTTTCCTTGATTTTTCGTCTTGATTTCCGCCGCATTTTAACGTACCTTTTTTTGTTACCAACGAAAAATAAGATTTTTAAGGGGGGAAAACATATTGATTTTTGCGGCAAAAAAAGGTACCTTTCTTTGTGACAGGCAAAAAGGATAATTTACACCCTAAAATCAACGGAAAAACGGGAACGAAAATACAGACGGCGCAAAAAAAAGCGGATTCCGCCCGAATGCCCGGCAACCGTTGCAGAAGCGGCCGGTTTCGTATGCTCCGGCCCGAAACGGCGCGACCGCCCGGCCGACATTTTTCACTCAACCTTATCGGCCAATATTCAAACCACAAAAAAAACGACCCGGCAGACATTCGTTTAACGAACATTTACCGGGTCGTATTTGGTATAAAGAAGTCAGTTATTACTTAACTTCCTCAAAATCGGCGTCAACGACTTTTTCGTCTTTCGGCGCTTCGGAAGCGCCGGCATCGGCACCGGCGGCACCTGCGGTCTGTCCCGCCGCGCCGGCATTCTTATACATTGCTTCGCCGAGTTTCAACGACGCCTGCATCAGGCTTTCGCTCTTTTCCTTGATGACTGACAGGTCATCGGCTTCAAGCGCGGTCTTCAACGCCTTGATTTCGGTTTCGATCGCCTGCTTGTCGGCTTCCGAAATTTTGTCGGCGTTTTCCTTCAGGGTCTTTTCGGTCGCATGAACAAGGCTTTCCGCCTGGTTCTTGGCTTCTACCGCCTCTTTCTTCTTCTTGTCGGCTTCGGCGTTGGCTTCCGCGTCTTTGACCATCTTGTCGATGTCGGCGTCGCTCAAACCGCCGCTGGCCTGAATGCGAATCGCCTGTTCCTTGTTGGTCGCCTTGTCTTTGGCCGAAACGTTGACAATGCCGTTGGCATCAATGTCGAAAGTAACTTCAATCTGCGGCATGCCGCGCGGCGCCGGCGGAATGCCGACCAGATCAAACTGACCCAGCAGCTTGTTGTCGGCGGCCATTTCGCGTTCGCCCTGGAAGACGCGGATGGTAACCGCGGTCTGTCCGTCTTCGGCGGTGGAAAAGACCTGCGACTTGCGGGTCGGGATGGTGGTGTTGCGGTCGATCAGACGGGTGAACACGCCGCCCAGAGTCTCAATGCCCAGCGACAGCGGGGTAACGTCCAAAAGCAGCACATCTTTGACGTCGCCCATCAGCACGCCGCCCTGAATGGCCGCGCCGACGGCAACCACTTCGTCCGGGTTAACGCCTTTGTGCGGATCTTTGCCGAAGATTTCCTTTACTTTTTCCTGAACTTTCGGCATCCGGGTCATACCGCCGACCAGAATGACTTCGCTGACTTCGTTGGCTTTAAGCCCGGCGTCGGCCAAGGCCTTGCGGCAGGGTTCGACCGTGCGTTCGATCAGGTCGTCGACCAGCGCTTCCAGTTTGGCGCGGGTGAGTTTGATGTTAAGGTGTTTCGGTCCGGTGGCGTCGGCAGTGATAAACGGCAGGTTGACGTCGGTCTGAGTGGCCGAGGACAATTCGATCTTGGCTTTTTCCGCCGCTTCTTTCAAACGCTGCAAAGCCAGACGGTCGTTTTTCAGATCAATGCCGCTTTCTTTTTTGAACTCGTCGGCCAGATAGTTGACGATGCGCTGGTCAAAGTCTTCGCCGCCGAGGAAAGTGTCGCCGTTGGTGGATTTTACTTCAAAAACGCCGTCGCCGATTTCCAGAATGGAAATATCGAACGTGCCGCCGCCCAGGTCATAAACCGCGATGGTGCCGTTTTTGTTCTTGTCCAGGCCGTAAGCCAGAGCGGCCGCGGTCGGCTCGTTGATGATACGCAGAACGTCAAGCCCCGCGATTTTGCCGGCGTCTTTGGTCGCCTGACGCTGAGAATCGTTGAAATAGGCCGGAACGGTAATGACCGCCTTGTCGATTTTTTCGCCCAGATAGCTTTCGGCATATTCCTTAATCTTTTGCAGAACGATTGCCGAAATCTGCGACGGCGCATATTTCTGTCCCTTGACTTCTACCCAGGCGTCGCCGTTGTCGCCGGGAACGATTTTAAACGGAACCAGTTTCTTGTCCTTTTCGACTTCCGGCGAATCGTAACGGCGGCCGATCAGACGCTTGATGGCAAACAGGGTGTTTTCCGGGTTGGTAACGGCCTGACGTTTTGCCGCCGCGCCGACCAGGCGTTCGTTGTCGGTAAAGGCAACGATCGAAGGCGTGGTGCGGGCACCCTCGCTGTTTTCCAGCACCTTGGCTTCTCCGCCTTCCATAACCGCAAAGCAGGAGTTTGTCGTACCAAGGTCAATACCTATAACTTTATTGCTCATAATCTTTTCCTTCGTAAATTTAACTTTCTAAACTGTTATATAGGAAGCTCGAATTTCATAAGCAATAGGTTAAGATATTTTTTTTGTTTTTTTGTCGCCGCCGCGGCTTTTTCCGGTTGCAAAGACGGGAAACCGCCGTTTTCTCATGTTTTTCCACTGACAGACAAAAGATTCCGGAACAGTCGCGAAACCTGTGCTCTGACCGTGCCCGTCGGCACAGAACGGCACCGTTCCGGCGCTAAGCATTCAACTCCGATCAATCCCGGGGCTTTCCGTAAGGCATGTAACAAAAAAGCGGCAGCTTTTTTTGAGCCGCCGCCGCATGGATCCGAACGGTTTTCTTTATTTGCCGATTTCAAATCCGCTCTTGCCGCTTTCCAGCACCGTGCCGGCAAAAGCGAAATCGTTCTGGTTGCAGGAATAAATCCGGTACAAAATATCGCCGGCGGTAACCTGATCGCCGGTCTTTTTAAATAAGTCGACACCGGCCCCCGGATACTGCCCGCCGCCGCACAAAACGCAAAGACGGGTCATGAAGGCGTTGTCGATTTTTTTGACCGTGCCGTCAACGTCCGCCACCACGTCGCGGGTCAGATGTCCGAGCCGGACCTGCTCTTTCGCTTTGCCCTGCGACTTGATAATCTGTTCCATGGCATCAAGCGCCTTGCCCGATTTGAGCAGTTCGCGGGCGACCACATAGCCCTGTCCGCCCCGCAGCTTGGGATCAAACTCCAGAATGCGGCCGGCCAGAAAGAGCGATTTTTCCTTCAGGTCGTCGGGCGCGTCCTCCTTGTTTTTCAAAACCTTCATCACGTCTCTGGCCTCCAGCGCCGCGCCGAGACCGAAGCCGATCGGCTCCGAACCGTCGGTAATAACAACGTCAACGTTGATTTCCATCATGTCGCCCACGTATTCGATCAGCTTGCGCAGACGCATGGCTTCCTGAGTGCTGCGGACGCGGGCGCGCGGACCGACCGGAATGTCGATCAGCAGGTGCGTGATGCCGGCGGCCATTTTGGAAGCCAGAACCGAAGCGATGCTGCGCTCAAGCGTTGCCAGACCGTTTTGCTGCTCCACCGCGGAAATGATCTTGTCGGCGGCGGCGATGTCCAGTCCTTCCGGATTGACGATTGCCCCGCGTTTTTCCAGCACCTGTTTTTTCAGGCTGCGGACGTCCAAATCGGTGCCGGCGAGAATCTCCATGGTATCGGCGGCGCCGGTACAGCCGCTCAGGGAACGGGAGACGGTTTTGGGCATCGGCAGGCCGTAGGCGGCAACGATCGCAGTAACAATCAGGTCTGCCTTGTTGCCGGGAATTTCACCCAAGCAATGGTGGTCGGCCACGATTTCCTCGCTGCCCCAGTCGATGATGCGGTCGCCGCGCAGGGCTTCGGTCAGAGAAAGAAGCTCGTTCGGCGTTATGAAAGAGCCGGCCGCCACCAGGAAAGAGGCAATATCCATGTTGGAATAACGCCGCGCCGAAATGTCGGCGACAATGTCTTCATATTCTTTCGGGCTTAAAATGTTGCCGGCAATTTTGCGGCGGACGGAAGCCAGGCTCGGCGCCGGCGGCGTCAGCGTCAGCGACACCCGGGAACCTTCCGGCAGGCCGATCTGTCTGAACGCTTCGGTATTGAGCCCGAGTTCGTCGGGGCGGATGATTTTGCTGCTGTCGACAATCTGCAGAAAAGCGTAAACCGGCGCCGCGCCGCCGTGGATTTCGATCCGGGTCATGGTTTTGATGTTGTCGATCTTGTAAACCGGACAGTCGCGGTGAATATAGGCGATGTTTTCGTTAAACGAGGATACCGGAAGATGTTTTAATTCAAGCATGACCTTGCTCCTGTAGAAGTTTCGGCCGCCGCGCGGGCGGCCGGTTGCAGACAATGCCGGCAGGAAACAAGCGGTTTATTTCTTGTTTTTGGCCGGTTCGCTCTTCACCATGGCGCATTCGATTTTCTGATGCGTCAGAATGCTCAAGACCTTGACCAGCGTCGGCTTCATTTCCGCACGGGTGACGACAATGTCGACCATGCCGTGTTCGCGCAGATATTCCGCCCGCTGGAAGCCTTCCGGCAGTTTTTCGCGAATCGTCTGTTCGATCACGCGGGGGCCGGCAAAGCCGATCAGGCAGCCTTTTTCGGCAATGTGAATGTCGCCGAGCATGGCAAACGAAGCGGAAACGCCGCCGGTGGTGGGATCGGTCATGACGGAAATAAACGGCAGTCCGTTTTCCTTGACCATATTAACGGCGGAAGTGGTGCGCGCCATCTGCATCAGCGACAGAATGCCTTCCTGCATGCGGGCGCCGCCGGAGTTGGCGACGGTGATCAGCGGAATCCTGTGTTTGACGGCATATTCCGCCGCTTTGACGATGCCTTCGCCGACCGCCATGCCCATCGAACCGCCCATAAAGGCGAAATCGAGCGCCGCCACCACGCATTTGATGCCGCCGATGGTGCCGGTCGCCACCTTGATCGCGTCCTGGTTGCCGGTTGCCTTGCGATAAGCCTTCAGCCGGTCGGTATATTTTTTGGAATCCCTGAATTTCAGCGGGTCTTCCTTGGTTTCCGGCAGCTCAAGCTCGGTATGGGCGCCGTCGAACAGCAGCTTCAGCCTTTTGTCGAGATAAAGGCGCAGATGATGTCCGCATTTGGGACAGACGTACCAGGTCTTTTTCAGTTCTTTAGAAAACAGCAGTTCGCCGCAGCCGGGACATTTCAGCCACAGATCGTCGGCAATTTCCTTCGGCGTGGTTTTCTTGATTTTCGGGCGGACAAAGTCAGACAGCCAGTTCATGTTTCAATCCTTTATTGCAGTTACAAACACCAGAAATCGTCCGATTTCTCCTGTTTGCGTTTAAATAAGTTCGATATTTTTTCCTTCAGTCCGGTTTTGGCCGGCTCTTTTTTGTCAAAGGGAAAAGAAACTTCCGCTTTGCTTTTGGCGTTTTCCAGGTCGCCTTTCAGGCTTTCCACCTTGCCGGCCAGTTCCTGCTGTTCGCGGCTCAGTTTTTTGTTCTGACGCTGCTGAACGCGCAGCGCCCGGCGCAGCGGCGCGTATGAAAGCCAGGAATCGAGCTTGCCGACAATATAGCCGAAAACAATGAAGAAAATAACGGCAACGCTTAAGGAAACGGTAATCTCCATGTTGAACGGCCACAGGCTGAAAACCGCCATGTCATTGTTAACAAAAGCAAACACCGCAATGATCACGATCAGCGGCAATCCGATTATCATTTTTACAAAACTCATAGCCCTGCCTTTCCCAAAAATATGCCAAGACTGATTTTATTTCGCCTTGTTCAACAGTTCGTACAATTGTTTGCCGGCCTTAAAATGCGGAATGTTGCGGGCATCGACGCTCAGTTTTTCGCCGGTGCGGGGGTTTTTGGCCATCCGCGGCGAACGGGTGCGAATCGAAAAAGCGCCGAAACCGCGAAATTCCACGCGCTCGCCGGAAGAAAGCGCATTGATGATGCTGTCCAGAATGACGGTTACGATCCGGTCGATTTCCTTTACCGTCAGGCTGGGGTTTTTAGCTGCGATTTTTTCAATTAATTCAGATTTAGTCACTTTAATACCTCATTGTTGTTTAAGTCGTAAGTTACCTGTTTTTATTTTATAAATCAATACATCTTGTTGCATAAAAGCAAAATTTATGCGCTTGCCCGGACGGCCGGCGGCTCGGCCGGGGCAGAATTTTCCCCTTCGCCGCTGCCGGCGTCCTCGATCCGTTCAATCCGGCGGCCGATTTTAGCAGAAGAAACCTTAATGTCATTAATATCTTTTCCCGCCTGTTCAAAATGCCGGAACAGACTGTCCACGCGTTCGTTCAGACGGCAGACGTCTTCGGTCAGGAGTCCTACCTCCCGCCGGATGACGCCGGCCTCTTCGCGCATGCGGACGTCTTTTAACACCGCGCGCACGGTGTTTAAGGTGGCCATCAGGGTGGTCGGCGACACGATCCAGACCCTGGCGCGGTAAGAACAGGCCACCACGTCGGCAAAATTGGCGTGCAGCTCGGCGTAAACGGCTTCGGAAGGCAGAAACATCAGAGCCGATTCCGCCGTTTCCCCGGGAATAATGTATTTTTCCGCAATGTCTTTAATGTGTTTGACGACGGAAGCCTTAAAAAACCTTTCGGCCTCGAGCTTTTCCCGTTCGCTTTTCGCCTGTCTGAGCGCCTGGTAGCTTTCAAGCGGGAATTTGGAATCGACGACGATCGCGCCCGGCGGGTTGGGCAGGCGGAGAAGACAGTCGGCCCGTTTCTGATTGCCGAGCACCGTCTGAAAAGAATAGGCCGACGGCGGCAGAATCGAGCTGACCAGATCGTTCAGCTGAATTTCCCCGAAAGCGCCGCGCGCCTGTTTGTTGGCAAGAATTTCCTGCAGGGAAACCACCTGTTCGGAAAGCGAAGAGATTTTTTCCTGCGCGGCATCGATTTTGGCCAGCCGTTCGCGCAGGGCGCCGAGGGTTTCGTCGGTTTTGCCGGCAGACATCTGCAAACCTTCGCCCACTTTGCGGGTAATCAGCAGCAGCTTTTCGTCAATCATCTGCAAAACAGAAAGCTTTTGCTCGGCCAGCAGCCGCGCAAGCTTGTCCTGCTCCAGCGCATAATGTTCGGAAAACTGGGCCAGCCGGCCGGAAAGTTCCGACTGCGCGCGCAAAACCGCTTCGTTCGCGCTGCCGTTTCTGGTTTTCAGCAGCAAAACCGCGGCCAGCGCAAAAAGCAGAAGCACCACCGCCGCGGTCAGACCGATTTCTGCCGGAGATAAAGTCATTGCCGGATTTTATGCCTCGATGTTGAGGTTGCGTCCCATTTCGAGGAACTTTTCGTTGCGCTGCTTTTTCAGGTTGTCGCGAGAAAGCGGCAGCAGTTCCTGCAAATGTTTGTAAATGCAGTCGCCGACCTTTTCCACCGTTGCCACGGTGTCACGGTGGGCGCCGCCTTCCGGTTCGGGAATAATCTCGTCAATAACGTTCAAGGCTTTCAGATCCTGCGCCGTCAGCTTAAGCGCTTCCGCGGCGTCGCGGGCCTTGTCGCCCGAACGCCAGAGAATCGAGGCGCAGCCTTCCGGCGAAATAACCGAATAAATGGAGTTTTCCAGCATCAGCACTCGGTTGGCCGCGGCAATCGCGATCGCGCCGCCGGAACCGCCCATGCCGATCACTACCGAAATCAGCGGCACTTTGATCTGCAGGCATTTCTGAATGGAAGAGGCAATCGCTTCCGCCTGGCCGCGGGCTTCCGATTCAATGCCCGGATAGGCACCGTCGGTATCAACGAAGCAGATGACCGGCAGATTGAACTTGTCGGCCAGACTCATCAGCCGCTGGGCCTTGCGGTAACCTTCCGGTTTGGCCATGCCGAAATTGTATTTGACGCGGGTTTCGAGGTCGCGGCCCTTTTCCTGGCCGAGAACGACCACGGAAATGCCCTTGAAGCGGCCGATGCCGCCGATCATGGTGGCATCGTCGGCAAACAGACGGTCGCCCGAAAGCGGTACGAAGTCCTCGATCAGCCCCTTGATGTAGTCAAGGCACTGCGGGCGTTCGGGATGGCGCGCGATCTGCACCCGCTGCCACGGCGTGAGGTTGGCGTAAGACTGCTTAATCTGCTTTTCGAGTTTAAGCTGCAGGCGGTTCAGCTCTTTGCCGATGTCGACATCGCTGTCCTTGGCCAGGGTGTTCAGCATCTTGATCTTTTCTTCGATTTCGTTGATCTTTTTTTCAAAATCCAAAACGGCGGGTTGGTTTTCACTCATAGCAGTTTTCTCTTTCCGATATTTTTACAACTGGTGCTTTGATAACACATTTTATCTTAAATTTCGACTATTATTTTAAAAAACTGTGAATAGCGGCGGCAACACCGGCGACGGCAAAATATTTGATTGAAATGTCGGACGAATGCAATTAGTATGGCAAAATAAATTTTGTTTGAACAAAGGAGAAAAACGCCGTGCTCACTTTCAGCTTTTTTACCGCCGTGTTTCTGACCATTTCGTGGCTTATGTATATCGGAACCTACATTTTTTCGCGTTTGGGCGGGGTTTCGCCGGCGGCTCTCGGCCTGACTGACCTTGCGGTTTATACGGCGCTGGCGGTGGTGCCGCTGTTTGTCATCTGGATGACCTGGAACGGCTTTTACCGTTTCCGTCACGAGAAAAACCTGCAAAAACAGTTCAAAAACATCGAAGCCCAGTTTAAACAGAATCAGGAATTTTTTGAAATTGTCGCGCGGATGCTCTGGCAGGGACAGCAAAACCGGCAGAATCATTTTGTCCTTGAGCGGACCGAACTGTTCGTCAGCGAACTGAACGGCCTTTTGGCGGACATGCTGCAGCGTTACAATTTCATCAGCGATTCCGAAGCGGCAAAGCTGTGGTCGACGGCCGAGAAAGGCAACAAATGGGGGTTTGCCAAGGCATTGATCAGCCTGCAAAACGGCAGTGTCGACTTTGAAAACCGCCTGTATCGCGCCGCCGTCAGGGAAAACCTGCTGCGCGGCACCGTCAACGAGTTTTGCGCCCGCTATGCCCGGCTGCTTGAGCTTTTGAAAATGCACGATCAGGAAAAGATATTCCTTCCCGTCATCGAAACCGGCGCGCTCGGCAAAGCGTTTGCCATTCTGGCGCCGCTGGCCGACCGCCTGCAGCAAAACCAGCCGGCGGCGCCGAAAACGGCGGACGAACCGGAACTGTTCGCCGACGCGGAGATGAGAATCGCTCCGGCGGCGGAACGGGCAGACGACGAAATCGCGGACAATGAGGAAGATCCTCTGGCCGAGCTGGAAGAACTGAGCCTGACGGAAATTTTCGGCGAAGAAATCAACGACGGGGAAGAGCGGCAGCCGGACCGGACCATGCCGCCGCAGCCGGAAAAAATGAAGCAAACGGCGAAAGCACGGCAGGCAAAGAAGAAAAACCGAACGGGGAAGACTTCCTTGCCGCGGCGGAAACCGACACGGAAACCGCTCCGGAACCGGTGTCTGTTCCGGCAGAAAAAACAGCAGCGGAAACGCCCGCGGCCGGCAAAGACGCCGCAACCGCCAAAATCGAAGACGAAATCAGCCGCATGTTTGCCGGCGCCGGCGTCCGCGGAGAAGACGAAGATGAAGACGACCGCAAAGCGGCCGACAAAACCCCGTTCTTCCCCAAATTCAGCAACCTGTTCAAACGCAAGCCGGCAAAAGAGCAGCCGCGGCAGCCGGAAACCGAGATCGACCCGCTGACGCTGGCGCTCGAACGCAGTTTCGGCAAGCTGGCGGACGACGCGCCGAACACCGGTTCGCGGCTTTATAAAATGATGAACGAAAATGCGGAGGAAAACGCCGAAAAAGAAGACGCGGCAGGAAACAAGTTCGCTTTTGCCAGCACCAACGAAACCATCATGAAACTGCAGGAAGAGCTGGAAAAGCTGAAAAATTCCGACGACGGGGAAAAGGAAAACGGAAAAAGCGAAAATGGCGAAAAACAAAACGGTTAAGTTTTTTCTGCTGGTTGCCTTAGCGCTTTTTTCCGGCCGGGGCCTGGCGGCGGAATCCGACAGCATCGCCCTTTACGGCAGCCCCAAATACGGCGGTGGCTGGCAGCATTTCGACTATGCCGATCCCGACGCCCGCAAAGGCGGAAGAGTGGTGCTGCCGGCCTATGGCACTTTTGACAATTTCAATCCTTTCATTTTCAAGGGAATCGCCGCCACGCAGGTCGCCGCCCTGACGATGGATTCGCTGGCGGTGGTTCCCGACGACGATATCACCACCGCCTACCCGCTGATTGCAAAAAAGTTTGAGCTGACCGACGAATATGTCGGCTTTATACTTGACGAACGCGCCCGTTTTGCCGACGGATCGGAAATCACCGCCGACGACGTTATTTTCAGTTACCGCAGTCTGGTGGAAAAAGGCTCGCCGCTCTACAAAATTTATTATGCCGACGTGGAAAGGGCGGAAAAGCTGAACTCCCGCCACGTACGCTTTTATTTTAAGAAGGGCAGCAACAACAAGGAACTGCCGCTGATTCTGTCGCAGATGCTGATTTATTCCGCCAAAGACTGGGAAGGCAAAGACTTTGCCAAGCCTTACCTGAAAGCGCCGCTCGGCAGCGGTCCTTACGTGCTGGCGGACTTTCAGACCAACAAGTATCTCGTCTTCAGGCGCAACCCGGACTATTGGGCGAAAGACCTGCCGGCACGCAAAGGATTTTTCAACTTTGACGAAATCCGCTACGACTATTATCAGGACACGACGGTTACCCTGCAGGCGCTGTTTTCCGGCAACATTGACATCCGCGAGGAATACATTGCCAAAATCTGGGCGACCGGATACGACAACGACAAAGTCAGAAACGGAGAAATCGTCAAGGAAGAAATTCCCCACAGCGAAACCGCGCGGCTGCAAAACTTCGCCTTCAATCTCCGCCGGCCGCAGTTTGCCGACCGCCGGGTCAGGGAAGCGGTCGGACTGGCCTTTAACTTTGAATGGGCAAAGAAAAACCTGTTCTACAACCAGTACGAACGCTTAAACAGTTACTTTACCAACAGCGGCATGGAAGCGACCGGACTGCCGCAGGGACGCGAACTGGAAATTCTTGAACAATACCGCGGCCGTCTGCCGGAAAGCGTTTTTACCGTTCCGCCGGCCAACCCCGTTTACACCGATTATCTGTCGGCCAGGGAAAACCTGCGGCAGGCGGTTGCGCTGCTGAAGGAAGCCGGGTACGACTTTGTCGACGGCAAAATGACCGATCTTAAAACCGGCCGGCCGCTGAGTTTTGAAATCCTGAGCAACTCGGCCAACGGCAGTTCGTTCACCCGGGTGATGCTGCCGTTTTTGAAAAATCTGGAAAAAATCGGCATCAAAGCCACTTTTCGCAACCTGGAAGTCAACGTTTTCAAAAACCGGCTTGACAATTTTGACTTCGACATCGCCATCATCACCTTCCCCATCAGCCGGCTGCCTGGCAACGAACAGAAAGAGTTCTGGGGCAGCGCCAGCGCCGGGGTCAGCGGCAGCTTCAACCTGATCGGCATCAAAAATCCGGTGGTCGACGAACTGCTCGACGGGATGGTTGCCGCCCAGAGCAAAGAGGATTATCAGGCTTATATCCGCGCGCTCGACCGGGTGCTGCTCAACGAACATTACATGATCATGCAATGGTACGCGCCGCGCAAACAGGTTGCCTATCACAATCGGTTCGCCCATCCGGAAACAAGCCTGAAAGTCGGTTTTCAGCCCTATACCTGGTGGATAAAGGAAAACGAATAATGCGCAATTACATCATCAAACGGCTGCTCCTCATCCCGCTGACGCTTCTCGGCATTCTGCTGGTCAATTTCGCGATTATTCAGCTGGCGCCCGGCGGCCCGGTCGAACATACGCTGGCCAAATACCGGGGGATGAACGTCGACGCCACCGCGCAGATCACTTCCGGCGCCGAAATGCGGATGAGCGGCGGCGAAAGCGCTTACCGCGGCGCCGGAGGCGTGCCCGAAGAACTGGTGAAGGAACTGGAAAAGCAGTTCGGTTTTGACAAGCCGGTTCACGAACGTCTGTGGAAAATGATCAAAGACTATGTCCGTTTCGACTTCGGCCGCAGCTATTATCAGGACAAAAGCGTACTGGAACTGATTGCCGAAAGGATGCCGGTTTCTGTTTCGCTCGGCTTGTGGTCGACCCTCATCATTTATCTGATTGCCATTCCGCTCGGCATTAAAAAAGCGGTTAAAGACGGCTCGGAATTTGACACGTGGACGTCGTTTGCGGTGGTACTCGGCTCGGCGGTGCCGGTTTTCCTGTTTGCCGTTTTTCTCATCGTCTTTTTTGCCGGCGGCACCTATTTTCAATGGTTTCCGCTGAGAGGACTGACTTCCGACAACTGGAACGAACTCAGTGCCGGCAGAAAAGTGCTTGACTATTTCCATCATATCGCCCTGCCGGTAACGGCCATGGTAATCGGCGGTTTTGCCAGTCTGACCATGCTGACCAAAAACTCTTTTCTCGAAGAACTGAACAAACCTTACGTGCTGACGGCCAGAGCCAAAGGGCTGAGCCAAAACCGGATTCTTTACGGCCATGTTTTCCGCAACGCCATGCTGATCGTGATTGCCGGTTTTCCCGCTCTGCTGATCAAAATGCTGTTTACCGGCTCGCTTTTGATTGAAGTCATCTTTTCCTTAAACGGAATCGGTCTGCTCGGTTACGAAGCGATCATGACCCGCGACTATCCGGTCGTTTTCGGCACATTATATATTTTTGCCCTGCTCGGTCTCATCTTAAAACTGATCAGCGACATCACCTATTCGCTGGTTGACCCGCGGATTAATTTTGAAAAGATATAAGTTTTTATCCTTTCGTATCCCAATTTGTCTTATTCGTTCATAATAGATTGATTTTTCGTTACAATTCATCCTTTTGTCTTGCAACAAAAAAAGGTACGATAGATAGTTATATTATTTTTCTCCGCTTTCCCTTGATTTTTCGTCTTGATTTCCGCCGCATTTTAACGTACAATATTTTACATCACCTGAACGAAATATTATGGATAAAGGGGAAAGGTCATGAAAATATTGTATAAAACCATGGGATTGGGGCTTTTGTCCGCGTGCCTGTGCCTGTTGTGTGCGGCGCCGGCTTCGGCCAAAGTCT
>OBAO01000119.1_pt1 | contig 114001 bp, 114 predicted proteins | sample 1517541 | NCBI WGS metagenome assembly OBAO01 (sample SAMN04571698, study PRJEB22368) | human gut metagenome | biome: human gut; material: stool | host: Homo sapiens | place: Luxembourg | collected 2012-08-10
AAGAAGTCTGCCTTAGCTTCTTCTGTTATCTTCCGTGGTGACGATAACAAGTATTATGAGCAGATAGGCAAAAAATGCTTGGATATAACTGAGCAAATTCCCTTTGAAATCCCAAGTAATTGGGAATGGTGTAGAGTTCGTAATGTATCAAACTCTTATATTGGTCTAACGTATAAACCGACAGATATTGATGAGAAAGGAACTATCGTATTACGTTCCTGTAATATACGAAATGGCAAGTTAGCATTAGATGATATTGTAAGAGTAAGTTCTTCCATATCAGAAAAATTGCTTATAGAAGAGAATGACATTATAATTTGTGCAAGAAATGGGAGCAAGCGGTTAGTTGGAAAATCCGCTCTTATAAGGAATTTGACAGAGCCAATGACATTTGGCGCATTTATGGCAATATGTAAAACTCCTATTTACGAATATATGTTTACTTATTTGCAGTCTGATTTGTTCTTTGGGCAGTTGAGAGATGTGAGTAATACAACCACAATCAATCAACTAACCCAAAACAAATTCAATGATTTTCTTATTCCGATACCACCTGTAAAGGAACAAGAGCGTATTGCTTTCAAAATAAGCCAGTTATTTCAAGAGTTGCGCTGACAACTCTATCTTTTGGACTGTTCTTTTCTGCTCTTGAAATGGCGGAATGCCAATTATAAGACCATAGAAAAGCTCCTTGTTGAGGTGTGGAATAGCAGCACCTTTCTTTGAATTGCGCAAAGTTTCTTTGTAGAACTGTATAAAAGCCAAAACAAAAGGCTTGTACATAGAAGAACTAATCCATAGTTGCTTGAAAGTGCTACCCATATAGCCATCTTGTGGTATGATGAAAACTTCACCAGAGTTTTCACCGTCCACAAGTACTATATTGTCACCCTTATAGACAAGTTTGCCTTGTTCAACAATAGTTCCAAAACTTTTACCACGCAGGTATTTTGCATCTAACAAGCAGTGCTTGCCAGTGGCTTTCAAGCCGTCAGTAAGTTGGCAAACTGCATTTAATCGAGCAATAGACCAAGAACTTGGAAAGTCCAAAGGAAGTTCTATCTCGGTTACTTTGCTCCCTATCTGCTCATAATACTTGATAAAACCTCATTAATTTTGTCTACTATTCTTCTTTGTTCTGCCATTGGAGGCAATGGTAAATACAACTCTTTCAGCCTTTCTTTCCCAAGATTATAAAAAGCAGCACCAGACTTCTTGGTTATTCCTCGCATAGCCTCAATTAAGAATGGACTTTGAAGAAAATACGCAAGTACCAAGGAGTGATTAAAGTCTTGAATGTATGGGCTAATGATGAATACAAAACCACCAGCACTAACATTGTTGTAGTCTTTTTCTATCACTGCCATTTTACCAATATTCTCCAAACTGGTTACAGCAGGAGTAATGATGCAATTCTTTTTTAGAATGGTATTTGCATTGACAAACTCCTCTGACACAAAGACATCATCATCTTTGAATATATACTTATTGGGTAGAATGTTTCCACCACGCAATATTCTAATGCCTTTTTTATTCGCGTTTGCTTGCTCTTTTTTGAACGAAGCCCCTGTTTGTATTTCCAACAAATCTTTGACCTTGCACCAAACCCATGTTTCTGGTATTTGAAACGGCAAAAACTCGTCAATACAAACATGGCTGTCGTCTATCAACTCATAATACTTGTTACGGACTCAATCTTTTGTACTATACGCAATTGTTCTGCAAATGGTGGTAGTGGAACAAGATAGTTTTTTACAGTCTTTGTTGCTAATTCCTTTTGCTTTGTACTGCCGTCCGATTTGTCTTCAATAACAGACTGAACTGTATTACTTGCAAAATAATAGTACAGGTATTCAGAAACGATGTACGTTTTGTATGGACGAATAACTGTAACATGGCTGTCAGCAACAGCCAATTCATAAGGGTTAAGTAGCGTGTAGTATATAGCCATTCTACCTAATGTTCCCAATCCTGTAGAGTTCCACATCAAATCTCTATCTTGCAAGAAATACTCACTATTATAAGATGTAATACTCTGTGGCTCAATAAACTTTGCTTTTTCTATGGAAAATCCAACCCATTGATTGCATTTTTGAGCTACAACAGGATATTTCTTTATAGGGCTATATTTAGGAGATTTGCCTCTATGAATAAAAGAACAAATATCGTCAAGTCGTACCCATGCCCAATTTGATGGTATCTCAAATGGTATTTCTTCATCAATACATACTGCATCATCTTCCGTCTTCTCCCAATACTTGTTATCGTCACCTTTATAGATAACAGAATCGGTTAAAGCGGATTTCTTTAGCTTACCCTCCTTGATGAGCTGTGACTTTTCTTGCTGTATCTGTTCAAGTAACTCTTGGGCAGTGCCTTCTTCTGCTATTTGAGGAACTAATTTACCCTGTATCGCTTCTTGTAAAATGCTCTTTTTGAGAATGTCATTGAGCGAAGAGTTTAAGAGGTTTAGTTCATCTTGCACCTTATTATATTTTTCGACTACAAGAAATACTTCTTTAAGTTTCTTTGTAATTCGATTCTGTTCTGCTATAGGTGGTAATGGTACTAATAAACGTTTAAGTCTATTGGCTGATAATCCAGGCATAGCTGTTCCTACGGAAGCTAGATTATTACTCTCCTTTTGTAGATATATGAAGTAATATACATACTCACAAGTTCCATCAACAAGTGGTCTCAATCTATGAACATGATTTTGAAGACAAATATCATAATCTTCATTCCAAATGGCAGAACGACCATAGCCTGCACCACCTTCACAAACAAGCAAATCGCCTTTTGTAGCAGAGCAGTTTTTGCTCTCTTCCTCAGTAAAATTCATAACTTTTACATTATCAAGGACAAAATATCCCCAATAGAGATTGGAGGTAGTAATAAACTTCTCTGGTGTTCCTCCATTCTTGTTGCTACTACTTTGCTGTTTGCCACTTGTATGATTGAATATGTTACCTATCCGTGTCCATTCCCAAGAAGAAGGTATCTCAAACGGAATCTCCTCATCAATACACTTTACTTCCCCTGTAGCGATAAACTTCTCATAATAGGAATTGTCCTCACCACGGTAGATAATGGATGCGTTCTTGTCACGCTTGATTTTCTTCTCCTTGATCAAGCGTTCTTTCTCTTGACGAATCTTTTCAAGCAATACGCTTGCTGGTTCGTCATTAGGGTCTTGCGGTACAAGTTTTCCCTGTATCGCCCATTGTAATATGCTATTCTTTAATTGCTTTCCGTTCATTGTAATTTTCTATCGTTAGAAATCATTGTCCTTATTCTTCTGCTTCAAGAAGAACTGATAAAGTTTCTTGCCTATTTTATCTTTGGCAAATGTCCGCTCATGCTCAATAGGTATGGTAGATAACCTTATCTTAGCCACACCTTTTTTCAACAACTCAAATTGTTGTGGACTTATCTTGAATTGAGCTGTAGAACTGATTTCTGTCACTGGAAGGACTATATTGCCAGAGACAATACCTGCCGTTTCAGAGCCGCTACCAATCTGAGAACCATAAAGTTTAATAACTTCACCATCGAATGTTTTCAACAACATGGTTGATTCTTTCAGAAAATTCAGTCGGTCTGACTTTACGGTTGCAATAATGTAATATGCCGTATCTTGCTTTGCTACGCTATATTTCATGTTGCATCCCTCGGCAGCCAAAGGTCGATATGTATATCCAACCGTTTGTGCATTTATATTGATACTGCACATAGTCAGTACAATAGACAAAATGATTTGTATTCCAATATTACTTTTCATAATTATGCTATAAAATCGAAATGTCCTTATTTTATTGTTGTTACTCTGCTTCGTCTAACAACTTGTCAAGTTGCGCTTGCAGTTCTTCACGCTTTGGCAAATAGAGTTGGTAACGAGCCACAAACAATTGATTGGTTATACCCTCCAAGGCATACTCCATCAGAAGTTCGTCTTTTCTTGCTCCCAAAACTATACCAATAGGGGGATTATCGTCAGGTTGACACACTTCTGTTTTGAAATAGTTCAGGTAGAGATTCATCTGCCCAATATCACCATGCTTTATCTCTGCTCGCTTCAAGTCAATCAACACATAGCATTTCAAAATACAATGGTAGAATACCAAATCCACCTTGAACTGTCGGCTTCCTATCTGCATGGAGTATTGTCTGCCCACAAATGCAAAACCACGTCCCATTTCCAAAAGGAACTGCTCCATGTGGTCTTTCAGAGCCTTTTCCAAGTCACTCTCCTTATAGCGTTTCTGTTTGGGAAGCCCTGCAAATTCAAGCACGAAAGGGTCACGGATGATGTCTTGCGGAGTTTGTACTTGATGCCCCTCGTTTGCCAAAGCAAGAACTCCAGCCTTGTCTGTGCTTAGTGCAAGTCGCTGAAACAGACAGCTCTTCATCTGTCTTTTCAGTTCCCTAACTTTCCAACATTCTTTGATGGATTCCTTATAATAGAACTGCATTTCAAGTACATTATCACACTTCAACAGTTCATAATAATGGCTCCATGTCAATTTGTGGGACAGTGTCCCACATTTTGGGAATGCCAAGTATAACTTACGCATATAGGTAAGGTTTGTTCGGTTAAAACCTTTTCCATTTCTTGCTGTCAAATCCTTTGCAAGGTTTACAAGTAACCTTTTGCCATATTCTGCTCTTTGTTTGCCACCCTGTTCAAATTCAACAATATACTTTCCTGTTTGCCAGTTGGCATCAAGCAATTCCGTATTGACCGCAGCAATGGCTTTTGACTTCGCCTCACCCCATAGCGTGGTTATGTTGTCTATCAACTTCTGATAGGCAGCATCATTTATGTTTGTCAAATCTTTATTCTCCATGCCAATCTTTTAGATTTGTGGAACACCGTTCCACATTTTACAATTCGTCCACATTTACATTTATTCCCAAGATACGCTGTATCTCTGCCAATGTCTTATCAATTTCATGATCAAGAGCCTTGCGTTTCTTGAAATAGTCGGCAAGCAGTTCGGCAGGAGGCAAGATTTCTTCATCCTCTTTCGGGAACTTGCACAGGTCGAAGTTGCAATCGGTGGCAATAAGGTCTTCAACCGAATAGCAACGAGATTTCTCGTCACCATCAGCAATAATAATCTCCTTACGGTCGTTCCACCACTCACGGATTGGGTCGCAATGTTCCGACTTCATGGACTTTGTCTTGGAGAAATGCTTGTACCCCTCTGGCATATCCAAACGATAGAACCACGTTTCCTTTGTAGAATAACCTTCTGGAGCACCCTCCGCACAGGTATTGTCGAAGAACAAAATGTTCGTGGCAATCGAAGTGTAAGGTGCAAAGATACTGCCAGGCAAACGGATAATGGTATGCAAGTTGAAATCTCTGAGCAGCTTGGTCTTGATGGCTATCTTTGTATTGTCCGCTCCAAACAGGAAACCGTCTGGAACAATGACCGCTACACGACCATTCTTCTTCAGTCGGTACATGATGAGAACCATGAACAAGTCAGCAGTCTCGCTACTGCGCATATCAGAAGGGAAGTGTGACTTGACATCCGACTTCTCGTTTCCACCGTATGGTGGGTTCATCAACACAACATCAAACTTGTCTCCGTCTGTATAGTTGAGTACATCTTTTGTAAGCGAGTTGTCGTGATATACCAATGGCGTGTCAATTCCATGCAGCAACAGATTTGTCACACATAGCATATACGGGAATTGTTTCTTTTCTATGCCAAATACAGACTGATTGTACTCTTTGCGGTCTTCAGCAGTCTTTACCTTCTTATCCAATTCACCCAACCAACTTGTGATGAAACCTCCTGTACCACAAGCGAAGTCTGCCATTTTCTCACCAATCTGCGGATTGACTATCTCTGCCATAAATTCGGTTAAGGCTCTTGGGGTGTAGAACTCACCAGAGGAACCAGCCGACTGCATTTCTTTGAGAATAGTCTCGTATATCTCACCGAAAGCATGACTTTCCTCATAGTCACCAAGGTTCAAACCGTCAATCACATTCAGCACTTGACGAAGTTGAACTCCATCTTTCATATATTGATTGGCATCCTCAAATGTGGTCTTTACAATCGCCTGACGGATAGGAGTAGTTGGTGTTACCTCTATGTTTTTGAGTTCCACAAACAAGGTGTTGTTGACAAACGAAAGCAGCTCATCACCAGTCAAGGCATTACCGCTTCCATCGTCATGCGCCCAGTTGCGCCAACGGCATTCTTCTGGAATAATAGACTTGTAATCATCATCGTCCAACTCCCAATCATTCTCTTTCTCGTCATAGACTTTCAAGAACAGCATCCACGCCATTTGTTCTATGCGTTGCGCATCACCGTTGATACCGGCATCATTGCGCATTATATTGCGTACTCGTTTTACGAAATTTGATAAACTCATATTTTATTTCTATTTTATGCTATATTATATATGTATTGTTCCAGTTCCTTTACGGCATCAAGATAGCCTTGCTTGCCACCAAAGAACTTCACGATGTTTGCCTTTGAACCCAATTTGCGGAATGGGTCATTTTCAAGTACTGTCAGGCTTTCCAATTCTGACACACCTTCCTTGGTGTACTTATCCAACAAGGCTTCAAGCACAAGTCGTGCCTGTTCACCATACTTGCTGAATATGTCTCGTTTCTTCACTTGTTCGGCACGTTCATGTCGTGTAAGCGTTTTCTTGCCGTAGGCTATATGGCAGATGAAATCGAAATCATCAACATCGTCCATGTCTTGGTCGTGCTTCAATGCTGCAAGATCAATACCACTGTCTTTAAGCATTTCAGCAATATCTGACTTTTTCTTGGTTTCTTGCCACTTGGAAGTGAACGTATCTATCGTAGCGTATGTATCTATGATACTTTTCTTTGTATAGTCGGTAATGCTTTCCGTGCGAAGTAACTTACCGTTTGTGTCATAGACAGAAACGACTTTGTTAATGACCTTTACTGTACAACCATCTGAGTTTACTATTGGCTTAGGCAGTTTGGGCGGTTGTTGGCAAATACACGGTATCTGACCACATACGGGGCAGGGTTCTGGTGTCGGTTTGGGACACACGCATGGATTCTGTCCACATACAGGACAAATATGTGGTTTAGGTGGATAATTCGGGTCTATTTCAATCGGTCCGTCCCAATCTGGGTCTGCAAACAATCGTGTCACGTTGCGGAAGTCCATTACAGTGAAGTATGTCTTTCCTTCTTTCTCACGAAGACGAGTGCCACGACCGATAATCTGCTTGAACTCTGTCATAGAGCCGATTTGTTGGTCAAGCACAATCAGTTTTGTCATTTTGCAATCAACACCAGTTGAAAGCAACTTACTTGTAGTTGCTATGACAGGATATTTCTCGGCAACAGAAATGAAATAATCCAACTTGCCTTTTCCGTATTCGTCACTACCAGTTATACGAACCACATAGTCGGGATTTTTCCTGCACATATCAGCATTGGCATTAGCCAAAGCCATACGCATACGTTCCGCATGAGTTTCATCAGCACAGAAAACTATGGTCTTAGCCATGCGATCTGTACTTTTCAGATAGTTGGTTATCTCTTGCGCAACTTCCCTTATACGGTCTTCTATAACAATGTTATAATCATAGTCGCTATTGTTATAAATGCGGTCTTCTATCTCGTTGCCGTAAATATCCTTTTGTCCCTTTGTCGGTCTCCACTCATCGCCAATGTTGGTTGTGATGTTGATAACCTTGAAAGGAGCAAGGAAACCGTCCTCAATTCCGTTTTTAAGACTGTATGTATATATAGGCTCACCAAAGTAGCCAATACTTGACTGGTACTTTGTTTCTTTTGGGGTTGCTGTCATACCTATATGAGTAGCCGAAGAGAAGTATTCCAAAATGTTTCGCCAGTTGCTATCATCCTTTGCGCTACCTCTATGACACTCATCAACGATAACAAGGTCAAAATAGTCTGGATTAGGAAACAACTCCTTATAGTTTTTGGCATCATTTTGTCCAATCAACTGTTGATAGAGTGCAAAGAATACTTGATAAGACCCCAATTCTTCCAAGTGGTTCTTGTCTTTTGAGTAATCTATCTTGTGCGTTACCTTTTCTAATGGTTTGAAGTCCTGCTGTATGGATTGGTCAACCAATATGTTTCGGTCTGCAAGATACAACACTTTCTTCTTCAAACCACTTTTGAGCAAACGCCATACAATCTGAAATGCAGTATATGTCTTGCCAGTGCCAGTTGCCATGACAAGGAGCACACGATTTTGTCCTTTGGCAATGGCACAAACTGTGCGGTTTACTGCATTGCGCTGATAATATCGTGGCGGAAATATATTCTGCCCAGTACAGAAAGGCTGTTCAATGACAGACAACTCTTGCTCATTAAGACCATTTCCATCGTTAGCCTCATTTTTATATCTCTCGATAAGTTCTTCTTTTGTTGGAAATTCGTCCATAGCGAAATTGCGTTCCTTGCCTGTCAAGAAGTCATGTTCGGCAAAACCTTCACCATTTGAACTGTATGCAAACTTCACATCAAGCATTTGGGCATAGGTCATGGCTTGTTGCAATCCATGAGAAACAGAATGATTGGCATCCTTTGCTTCTACAATAGCAATGGGTGTTGCCTTGTTTGCATAAAGTACATAGTCGGCAAACTTCGGTTTCTCTCTATGCACAAGATTACCATGAAGGCTAATTTTACCGTCAGTAAATTTAACCTTCTGTTCCATGAATATACTATCCTTTAACCATCCCTTGCTTGTGATGGCTTCGTTGATATAGCGGAACTTGATGTCCTCTTCTGTAAGTTCTTTGCTTATGCCCATGTTCAAATAACGTTTTATTATCGGAAGTTATTTTGTCCAGTTCTAAAAATCCAGTATTTGGCGTTTTTATTCTCGCTCGCCCTCGTCTGTTATCAAGTCCTTCAAATCGACTTGTAGAATTTTTGATATTGCAAGCAATGTTTCCAAATCTGGCTGGTATTTATTTCTGGCGTAGCAGTTTACTGTACTAAAGCTCTTCCCAAGCTGTTTTGCAAGCCATGTCTGAGAGATGCCTTTTTCTTCCAACGTGTCTTTTATTCTGTTCAGTTTCATATTTTCACCGAATTTTACTGCAAATATACATTAAATTTTGCGATAATAATTCGTTGTATGACTCTAACAGGTGAAAATATAACGATATTTCACACATTCATACCCGTTTGATACGAAATAAGGGAATAAAGAGATTTTATCCTCCTTACTCCCTTTCTTTTCTTCCCTAATTTCCAAATACCTTTTCCACTCGCTTGACGGCATCCGCTCTCATCTGCATGGCTACGGAAGCATATATCTGTGTTGTCTTAACACTTTTATGACCCAATAGTTTGCTCACAGTCAAGATGTCACATCCTGCGAGGATAGCCAACGTTCCAAACGTGTGCCGACTTGTGTGAAATCCGAGAACCTTTGTAATGCCAGCTCGTTTAGCCATGTGCTTCAAGGCTCTGTCACAGTTGCAGATTTGCGGAGTGTTGAACACAAGGCTATCTTCACTTTTATTTTCCTTGTCGGGCAACCATTCCAATGCCTTTTTGCCTAATGGTATCAGAATGGGGTGCTTGGTTTTCTGCATACGAGGCAGATAGATTGCCAATCCCGCATCAGTTTGGCGAATATCCTTCCATTTCAAAGCGGATATGTCGCTATGCCTTAAACCTGTAAAACAACAGAACATATAGCATTGTTTGGTTGCAGGACTGCCTGTTTCAACGGAAGCCAATGCCATGACTTCATCTTTTGTCAGTGCCACTATATTGCTCTCTGCCTTGCTGACCCTTTCCCTTTTATCCAATGAAGCAAAAGGATTTGCACTTATCAGTCCGTTTCTGACCGCCTTGTTCAATATGGTGTTGAGTGTGGTCTGCATTTGGTGCATGGTGGACTGTACCAACTTCTGAGGGTTGCTTGGAGACTTTGGCGAAACATAGATGTCCCTCATATAGTTCAAGAAGCCCATATATACGTTTTTATTGAAGTCTATCAATCGTATGCCACCTTTATGGCTGTATTTCATATATTGGTGCATGATGGCTATCAGCTTCCATACATTCTTGATGTAGTTCTGAGAATACGCTTGGCTGTCAATCAATCCCTTGTGATAATCAAGCAGCCATTCATAGAAAACAGGCGATGCCTTTCTTAATGCCGTTTCATCTGGAATATTTGCCTCCTTACGAATACCAAGGAGTCTTTCAGCCTTTATAGCGACCGCCTTTTTCATGGCGTTCTTGTTCTCTCGCTTTGCGTCTTCGTTTACCTCTGGAACAAGGTACAAATGCAGTGCCTCATATTCCCTTTTACCATTCTCATAGCAGTCAAGGTATAGCGACTGACTGCCATTTTTTAACACTCTTGTTCTTATCTCTATACTCATTTTCAGTTACCTTTTTTATTAGTGCTAATCAAATAGATTATCAACCTTGTTGACCGCCTCCACTTTTTTCTCGTCCACTATCTTACTGTATATCTGTGTTGTAGAGACATTGCTATGCCCCAATAATTTGCTTGTTGTATAGATGTCAACTCCAAGTGTCAGCATCATCGTTGCGAAGGTGTGCCGTGAGCAGTGAAACGAGATATGCTTTTTAATATCAGCATTTTGCATCCATTTACGAATGTCGTGACATACCGTTGGAGTGCCTGGCAAAGTGAATATAGGCTCATTCGGGTCTTCCTTTTCATTAAGGCAGTTCAGAGCCTCTTTTGATAATGGAACATTGACGAGTTTGTTTGTCTTCTCCATGATCGTGCGGACAAACTTTGTCTTTCCGTCAGATGCGAGAAACACCTTGTTCCATGTGAGCGCACGTACATCACCCAAGCGCAATCCTGCAAAGCAAGAGAAGATAAATGCCTTTTTTACTTCCGTGTTGGCGCAGTCCGCTTTCATAATGGCTTTCAACTCGTCAATGGTCAGATATTCTCTTACGCTTTCGGCTGGTTGGTGCTTCTCCTTAGCATCTAACAGTTTCATTGGATTGCTTGCTATGATACCCTCACGCACTGCCTTATTCAACGCTCCATTGAATACCGCTTGATGATGGTGGGCGCAACCTTGACTGATAACAGCTGTAGCGTCTTTCTTCACTCCATGATGTGCCGTTTTCAAAAACTTCACGAAGCCACGGCAGAAATCAACATCTATTTCTGACAAACAGATATTGATGTCGCCAGTCGTGGCAAGGAACTGTTCTATCTTGTGGCGCATCTCCTTTCTACCTTTCAATGTGGATTTGGCAAAGTTGCCGTCCGACTCCTCATATTTGCAGAGCCAAGTCAGCAGTGGCATATTCTCCTGCTTGATTTTCTCCCATTGTTTGATGCCACGGTTCTGCAACCCCAATATTCTTTCTGACTTCACCTTGTTTGCCACTTGCATAGCGTGTCTGTTCTGGTCTTTTGAAATCGGGTCTTTCTCTGGAACGAGGTAGAGCGACAGCGATTCGTATTTTCTGACACCATCTGAATAAATGTCGAGATAGAGGCTGATATTTCCATTCTTCAACTTGCGCTGACGAATACGAACAGGCTCTTTCGGTTTTGATACTTTCTTTTGTCTTCCCATGCTGTTATATGCTTTTATTTGTTTCTATTTTATGCCCACATTCGGGCTTCTCTGAGGTCAAAGTTATAAAGATTATTTTGTTACGCGTAACAAATGTGCAACAAAAATGCACCAATAATAGATTTTTAACAGTCAAGAAAATAAAAGAAATCAAATCAATAAAGTATCTGTGTATCAATGCGATAACGTGTATTTCTTTTGATTTATTACGACTTTGTTTTATGCCATAATATCCTCTATTTTGTCGGTTTCTATGTCCTGCTGCTCTTTGACATCGTGCTCTGCATACAGGTGGAGAACCTCACAGCCATCACGGAGAGCGAGCAGACCATGGCAGCCTACCTTCAGAACTCCTTCTTCTCTGCCGGCTACCTCATGGCAGCGAGCATCGTGGCATTGAAATGCCTGAACCTCGTACCCGACCTTGCCGCATGGATGATACCAGAGGGTGATACGGCATTCTCTACCCGAAACTTCGGTGAAGGTGTGGCACAGCAGGCCAAGATGTCCACCCAAGGCATGATAAACAAAGTGATATAAACAAGAAAAGCGATTGAAAATATGGTTATCAAGAATCTCGAAAACAAGATCAAGCTGGTTTTGATTATCTGCTCCCTCTTCCTTCTGGGCTGTATCATCATCAGTATCTCCAGCATTTGGACAGCCAAGGTAATGGTGTCCGATGCCCACCAGAAAGTATATGTGTTGGATGGCAATGTGCCCATCCTTGTCCAGCGAAGCACGATGGAGGAGACCCTCGATGTGGAAGCCAAGTCCCATGTGGAGATGTTCCACCACTATTTCTTCACCCTGGCTCCTGACGACAAGTACATCAAATACACCATGGACAAAGCCATGTATCTGGTTGATGAGACAGGTCTTGCCCAGTACAATACATTGAAGGAGAAAGGCTTCTATTCCAATATCATGGGTACAAGTGCCGTGTTCAGCATCTTCTGCGACAGCATCAACTTCGACAAAGAGAAGATGGAGTTCACCTACTATGGCCGCCAACGTATCGAGAGACGAACAAGCATCCTTACCCGAGAACTTGTCACGGCAGGACATCTCAAACGTGTTCCCAGGACGGACAACAACCCTCATGGCCTGCTCATCACCAACTGGAGAACGCTTCTCAATAAGGATATAGAACAGAAAACCAAATTGACGTACTGATTATGGGATGGAAGAAAATGCTCGTCGGAGAAAAGATGCCTGACAAGGATGATCCAAAGTACCGCCAGAGGTACGAGGAAGAGGTCAAGTCCGGTCGCAAGTTCGCACGCACTCTCAAACTCGATGTGTTAGCCGTCAAGGTGCAGCAGTTTGCCAACAATCACAAACGACTGTTCCTTGCCCTTGTCTTCGGGTTTATCCTGCTCAGTTTCGGATTCAACATCTACAGGATGGTCGTGGTGTACAATCATCAGCAGTCCACCCAGAGTGCCACGGAGAGGCAGGAGCATCTGATGCGGCAGAGACGCAAGAAGGTCAATACAGCCATCAGCAATGCCCACACCATACTGCCAGTCATGAACAGAGATAATCAAAAGAACAATAACCAAAATAAAGAAAACAATGGATGCACTGAAGAAGATTAACTGGAAGCAGCCGAAGTATATGATTCCGCTTATCATCTACTTCCCCCTGCTGTTTGTCGGTTACTTTGTCATAGACCTTTTCCACACGGAGAAGGCAGAGATTCCTGATGGTCTTGCAACGACCGAGTACCTTAACCCAGACTTGCCTGAGGCAAAGATGAAGGGCGATGGCATTGGCAACAAGTATGAGAGTATGCTCAAATCATACGGAAAGATAGACGATTATTCAGCATTAGGAAACATTGAACGCAATGAAGAAGACACCCGTGAAGAGTACGAATCCAAGTACACCGATGAAGAACGTGAGCAACTCGAAGCACAGGAAGCCGCGAAGCTCGCTGAGATGCAGAGACAGCTACAGGAGAGCGCACAGAAAGGTCAGGAAATCGCCCAAGGAGGTTCACCATCCGAGGAAGACCGCATAGCACGCAGCAAGCAACGTGAACAGGAAGCCATGGATGAGCTCAACCGTGCCATTGCCCAGGCAAGGCTCCAAGCGCAGCAATCTATGATGCCAGCTGCAACAGACACTGCTGATGCCGGACAAAGAGAAGGAAAAATTGAAGCCTCTGACAAGAAGAAAACCGACGATGATGAGCCACAGGAGGTTGTAAAGAAGGTGAAGGTCACCTCCGATTACTTCAACACCCTCTGTGACAACGACAAGGAAACCAGCCTTATCAAGGCTATCATTGACGAGAACATCAAGGCTGTTGATGGGTCAAGAGTCAGGCTCCGTCTGCTTGACGACATCGAAATCAATGATGTTGTCGTGCCCAAAGGCTCATACCTCTATGCCACGATGAGCGGATTCGGTTCACAGCGTGTGAAGGGCAATGTACAGAGCATCATGGTTGACGATGACATCGTCAAGGTCAGCCTCGCCCTGTATGACACTGATGGACTGGAAGGTCTTTATGTACCGAGCAGTCAGTTCCGTGAAACCACGAAGGATGTGGGCAGCGGTGCATTGAGCAATACCTCCAGTCTCACCAACAGCTCCACCACGTCAGGCAACAGCCTCGCCACTTGGGGAGCGCAGACTATCACCAATGCCGTGCAGAAGACCAGCAATGCTATCAGCAAAGCCATCAAGAAGAATAATGCCAAGCTGAAATACGGCACATTCGTGTACCTGATCAACTCCCGTTCAAACAAAAAGGACAAATAACTCCGAGCATAAACAAAAGATCAAATGAATATGAAGACTATCAAAAGAATTGGCGCATTAGCCGTATGCGCTCTGGCAGCCCTCCCCTCTTTGGCTCAGCAGACCTATCAGGAGATGGAGCAGCTCACCATCAATGAGAATGTCACCACGGTCATCACTGCATCCGAGCCTGTACGCTTCGTTGACATCTCTACGGATGCCGTCGTTGGCGACCAGCCCATCAACAACACCATCAGGCTCAAGCCCAAGGAGGGAGCCGATGTTCATGCCGACGGGGACATCCTTGCCATTGTTACCATCGTGACGGAGCGTTACCGCACCCAGTATGCGCTCATCTATACCACACGCCTGCAGGAGGCTGTCACCGACAAGCAGATACAGCCGCATGAGAAGATTCCGTACCACAATCCATCTGTCTCCATGAGCACTGAGGACATGACCAAATATGCCCGAAAGATATGGAACTCCCCGGCAAGAATACGGAATGTGAGCACAAGGCAGCATCGGATGACTATGCGTCTGAACAATATCTATTCCGTAGGCGAATACTTCTTCCTGGATTTCAGTATTGAGAACCGCACCAATATCCGCTTCGACATCGACGAGATACGTGTCAAGCTCAATGACAAGAAGATGTCAAAAGCCACCAATGCGCAGATGGTTGAGTTGACTCCTGCCATGATGCTTGACCAGTCCGGAAGCTTCAAATATGGCTACCGCAACGTCATTGTATTAAAGAAGATGACCTTCCCCAATGATAAGGTGCTGACCATTGAGATTTCTGAGAAGCAGATTAGCGGACGTACCATCTGCTTAGACATCGACTATGAGGATGTACTCTATGCAGACTCGTTCAATTCATGCTTAATAAGGGAGGAATAGGACTATGAAGAGATACATATTATCATTGATGATGGGGCTATGCATGACAGTCGCGTCGTTTGCCCAAAGCCATAGTGACCGTATCAGCCTTGGTGTAGGAGCATTGTACGAGCGAGGACTTGACGCAACACTCGCATGGGAGCATGAGACCCGTTACCATAATGCATGGGAGTACTTCTTCAATGCCTACCTGAAATGGGACGAATGTGCTTCCTGCGGTCATGTCTGCCCAGAGTCTTTCTGGAACAACTACCGCACATGGGGCATCGGTGCCGCCTACAAGCCCTGTGTCACAAGAGGTCGCAACAACTACGGCAATCTGCGTATCGGAGCCAGTGCAGGCAGCAATACCGACAAGTTCGTTGGAGGTATTCATGTCGGCTACGAGCACAACTTCGCCCTCCGCCATGGTTGGGGATTGTTTGTGCAAGCCAAATGCGACCTAACCCTTCCCAAGCGAGAAGATCTGTTCAGGACAGGCATAGTGATAGGATTCAAGATACCAACCCTAAAGAAATAATAGCGATGAAGATAATCCATTTCATGTTTACTGCCATCATAGCAGCCGTTTTCGCCTCATGTGACGAGCATATGGACTTTCCTGATACAGCGATGAAGATAGGTGACATTGTCTGCACTGACGGTGCCATTGTGCGCTATGAGGATGTAGATTCGTTACACAAGACACCTATTGCCGTTGTCTTCTACGTCAACCACAACGAGGATGTGGAAGGAAATGGCTATGCGGTATATCTTGACGACTTTGCCACCTTAGCCTATTCAGACTCTCTCGGCATCACACATAAAACATCCGCAGACCTTATGGCCTACGATGGTAATAGCAACACCCACGCCATGTATTCCACGGGCACTTCACCTGCTGCAAGTATAGTCATTGATATGTGGGCATACCGGCAGAGTGCCTATATACCCTCTGTGGCACAGATGCGTCTGCTCTTTAGTGTCAAGAAGTCTGTCAACCCGCTGATTGAAAAGTGTGGAGGGACACCGATACCTGATGACGCAGACCTCTGCTGGTATTGGACATCGACAGAGGTACAGGGGCAGGAAACAGCCAAGGCATGGCTCTATTCTCTTGCAAGTGGCTCAATACAGGAAACGCCCAAGACACAGCCACACAAGATACGTCCAATTATCACACTAAACAATTGATTACTATGCTATAGTAATATAATAATTCATCTTAATGTTTAACATCAAAAATTACAAGCAATGAAAAAGAATTTGTTTCTTATGTTAGGACTTGGAGCCATGCTCCTCACGTCCTGTGACCAAGACATCGTCAATGAGATCTACCTGCCAGGCGGAGGTGGTTCGGTGGTTGTGACCGACAGTACATCATCCAAGCAGCTACAGGTGTTTACCAACCTGGAGATGCTGCACCCAGCCGTATCGACACGAGCTGTGGACAACCAGTGGGAAGCTAATGACATGATTGGCATCTCCTCCACAGGGATGATGGACAACATGAAGTTCACTCGAAGTGGCAGCACCAACCAGTTTCTCGGTGCCAGCACCGTGTGGTTTAAGGACACAGACACCCACACCTTCAATGCCTACTATCCTTACATGGCAAATCCTACTAACGACATCATAGAGTTCCAAGTGCCGGAAGCAGCAGTACAGAGTGAGCAGAAGGTCAATGATTTCCTGTTTGCCAGTGGGACGGCATCATACGCCAGTCCGAGCCTTACATTGAACTTCACCCATCAGATGGTGCGTGTCATCATCAAGGTCTATACCTCACCAGAATACGGTTTCACCACCAATGATTTTGCAGGAAGCCTACTCACGTTCGTCGGTTATTTTGACAGCGGTACTTTCAACATCAAGACCGGAAAGGTAGAATGCAGTGACGAGTCGGTGACGACCTATTATTTCGGCGACCCACAAAGTGACCACATGGAATATACGCTTTATGTTCCTGCACAGGTTATGCCAGACATGACATTGCAACTCAGCAATGGGGAGAACTTCGTATTCCTCACAAACGACACGTGGAAAGCGGGTCATTCCTACAGCTATTCATTGAAGCCTGTACGCAACACCTTGGAGGTCATATCTGCAACTATTTCTCCGTGGACAGTAGAGTCTGAGAAGACCATCAACGGCTACGAATAAAACTCATAAGAGGATTGGAGGGTGTCCACCGTGGCATCCTTCATCTTTTCTCATTATCACCCAACATCATCGTAAAGTAAATGGAAGAAAGCAAAGAGTTACAGGGTTTTTACAAGATATTCAGGGCGGTGATTTACGTCTCCATCCTAATGGAGTTCTTCGCCTACGCACTGGAGCCGGAACAGTTGGACTTCCTTGGTGGGTTGGTTACAGACATACACGGTCGCATCAAACGATGGATGATATACCATGATGGCAACCTTGTCTGGAGCAAGATAGCCACCATACTGCTTATCTGCATCACCTGCATTGGTACGCGCAACAAGAAACATTTGGAGTTCGATGCACGCAGACAGGTCTTATATCCTTTGGTCGGCGGACTCTTTGTTACCATATTGTCTATCTGGCTCTTCGGTCATCGGATGGACACACGGTTCTACACCATCACGCTGAACATCTGGCTCTATATGGCAGCCTCTATCCTGGGTACAGTCTGCATCCATGTGGCTCTTGACAATATCTCCAAATTCCTGAAGGAAGGGCTGTTGAAAGACCGATTCAACTTTGAGAACGAAAGCTTTGAGCAATGTCAGGAGCTGCAGGAGAACAAGTACAGCGTGAACATCCCCATGAGGTACTACTACAAGGGCAAGTTCCGCAGGGGATGGGTGAACATCGTCAATCCGTTCCGTGGCACGTGGGTGGTCGGCACGCCAGGTTCGGGTAAGACCTTCTCCATCATCGAGCCGTTCATCCGTCAGCACAGCAAGAAAGGCTTTGCCATGGTGGTGTACGACTACAAGTTTCCCACCCTTGCGCAGAAACTCTACTACCATTATAAAATCAACCAGAAAGCAGGCAACCTTCCTGACGGATGCAAGTTCAATATCATCAACTTTGTGGATGTAGAGTACTCACGACGTGTCAATCCTATCCAGCAGAAATACATTGGCAATCTTGCAGCTGCCAGCGAGACGGCTGAAACGCTCCTGGAGTCATTGCAGAAAGGCAAGAAGGAAGGTGGAGGTGGCAGTGACCAGTTCTTCCAGACATCTGCCGTCAACTTCCTGGCTGCCTGCATCTATTTCTTCGTGAACTACAAGAAAGTGCCATACGACAAGGATGGCAATGCCCTTATTGCAGAGATGACCACCGACCCCCAGACTTTCATCCAGAAGCCTACAGGACGTGTCTTTGACCATACAGGCAGGGAGGTGGAAGCTGCCTACTGGCTTGGCAAATATAGCGACATGCCCCATATCCTTTCTTTCCTCAACCAGGACTACAAGGTCATCTTTGAGGTGTTGGAGACCGACCCAGAGGTTGCCCCGTTGCTTGGTCCGTTCCAGACTGCCATGAAGAACAATGCCATGGAGCAGTTGGAAGGTATGATTGGTACGCTGCGTGTCTATACCTCTCGTCTCGCCACCAAGGAGTCGTACTGGATATTCCACAAGGATGGTGATGACTTTGACCTGAAGGTGAGCGACCCGAAGAACCCCAGTTACCTGCTCATTGCCAACGACCCAGAGATGGAGAGCATCATCGGTGCCCTCAATGCCCTTATCCTCAACCGCCTTGTGACAAGAGTGAATACAGGTCAGGGCAAGAACGTGCCTGTCAGCATTATCGTCGATGAGTTGCCGACCTTGTATTTCCATAAGATTGACAGACTTATTGGCACAGCCAGAAGCAACAAGGTCAGTGTGGCATTAGGCTTCCAAGAACTGCCACAGCTTGAATCCGATTATGGCAAGGTGGGTATGCAGAAGGTCATCACCACTGTTGGTAATGTGGTGAGCGGTTCAGCAAGAGCAAAGGAAACCTTGGAATGGCTCAGCAATGACATCTTCGGCAAGGTCGTCCAACTCAAAAAGGGTGTCACTATCGACAGGGATAAGACCTCCATCAATCTCAATGAGAATATGGACAGCCTCGTTCCTGCAAGTAAAATCTCCGATATGCCGACAGGCTGGATATGCGGTCAGGCAGCCCGTGACTTCATTAAGACCAAGACCGGTCGGGGTGACAGCATGAATATCCAGGAGTCAGCAGAGTTCCAGACCTCGAAGTTCTATTGCAAGACAGACTTTGACATGAAGGAGATTGCCAAGGAGGAGGCAGACTACGAGCATTACAAGATACCGAAGTTCTACACCTTCCCATCGAAGGATGCCAAGGAACGCATCCTGTATCAGAATTTCGTAAGCGTCAATGCTGATGTCAAGGAACTGATAAAAACCATTTTGATGTTTAAGGTAAAGACTTAGTAAACAACGAAAAACAGATTATATATGAAGAAGTTATTCATGATAACGGCTACCCATGCATTAGCCATACCGGGTTTCGCACAGACAGGCTCGGAAGCATTATTGGGAGCATCGGACGGCATCTACAGTTATGTGCCGTTCATTCAAGGTCTTTGTTATGTCATTGCGGCACTTATAGCCATTGTCGGTGCAGCGTCCGTATATATGGCTATGCAGACCTCACCGCAACAGGTTTCAAAGCGAATTGTCACGAGTGTGGGCAGCTGCCTTTGTTTTGTCTGCATGGCTATCTCCTTACCTCAGTTCTTTGGCTATGAGTCATATTCTGTGGGCAACGGCTCCGACATCGCTATGAACGGAGCAGGAGGCTTATCCAATGGCTTCCTTACAACAGACAAGGGTGGCATTTCCCAAAGTGGCATCATCACAACCATTCCACCATTGTCTGATAAGGCGGGCAACTGGATAACCTTCCCTCCAGGCTCGAATATGGACATCGCCAACAGTCTTATGGACATCTACAACCACATGGGTTCTGGTGTCACTGGCACTTATGGGCGTACACTTGACTATATCAACAATGAGTTCCGTCATGGAAATATCTCTCAGAGCACTTACGACCAAATGATTGCCATGGCAGGCAGCCTGCCGCAAAACTAAGATACGTCAAACACATAATGAGACTAAAGATTATCAGTATTATCGCTCTGATTTCAATAAGTTTATTGGTCAATGCCCAACCACAGACACCTACCGAGCGAAACGAGGCAGCATCAAAAACGCTCTTTGAACTATCCCCCTTCGAGCGAGCGGTTTGCTGTATCAGGTTCTATGAAGGGCTACACCGCAAGAAAGATTATCCATATGTCGGATATGGACACAAACTACGCCCAGGAGAGAAATACTCCTCCAATATGACTGCAAGGGAAGCGGAAGACCTGCTGCGGAAAGACCTCAGAGAACTCTGTGCCATGTTCCGCTCATACGGTCAGGACTCTCTGCTTCTTGCTGCATTGGCTTACAACATCGGTCCTTATAAGGTCCTTGGCTGCAAGGGCAAATACCCAAAGAGTACGGTCTTGAAAAAGCTGGAAGCCGGTGACAGGAATATCAGAGATGACTATGTAAAGTATTGCCGATGGAGAGGAAAAAGAGTCCCCTCCATCGAGCGACGACGATATATTGAACTCATGCTGCTTTTCATCCCATGACAGAAAATGAACCCATAAAAGCCGTATCAGGCGGCATCACTTTCCTATCCACTGGCAGATACTACGATGGTATCAACCAGTGGATAGCCCATAGTATAAAGGAGGGGGACACTGATGCCATTGACTATGCTGCAAGGAGAATGGCACCCCTCGTACCAGCCAATGCTGTCCTTGTTCCTATTCCAGGTCATCATGGAGTTGCAGACCAGACCCTACGTTTGGCACAAGCCCTCTCGTCTTATACTCACCTCCCTTTCGTAGATGCCTTACGAGGCAGAGAGCATGAATCACAGTACGAGGCAAAGCAAAGAGGACATTTGCTCTCTGGTCGAGAAATGGGATTCTATCAGGTAAGAGAACTGCCTTCTGATCGTATTCCCTGCCTTATCGACAATGTGGTAGATACAGGAACCACAGCGAAAGCAGCTGCCGAAGCATTAGGCAATGCCATGGTGTTATCGTTCGCCATGAGTGATAACCTTCTACAAAGAGAAAAGCATATAGGATTCAAACGCTAAGACATAACACGATGTCAAGACCAAAGAAAAGAAAACAGCAAACGCTCCAACCAGCTATCGTCTATCAATGTAAGGACTGTGCCAACAGCTATGACTGGCATAGCAAAGCTTTGGATGGCCATCTTATCCTATGTCGTTGCAAGTATAAACAGCAAGGAGGTCGGTATTGCATCTTTCTGAAAGACCCACAGTGTGAGCACTTCATCAAGCGTTCTGGAGGACAGGATGGCTAATATTCATATATCCAAGACATATCATCGTATGGACACCACTTGCTAAACAGTGTCTCGATGTAGAGAACCAACCCAAACTGATGCAAAGACATCGACTTTGCGAACTTTAGCTTCTTACCTTTCAGTTTCTTGATTACCTCCTGCGCTTGTTCTGCCCATACATCCATATTGATATGGTTGGTGCAGAACATCATTTCTCCATGCCAGAACTTCCCCTTGATGTCGTTCTCCCATTCTTTAGGACAGGATAGTTCACCTTGGTAGTACTTGCATAACGAGGAGGAATTCTGGTACAGATTTGGGGAAACATGCAAATTACAACTTTCTGTTAATGCACAAAATAGGGCTATACAGAAATCACTCCATGGTCGTTCTCCTGACAGTTGCGTATTGGTTATGCGCCAACATTCATCTGCTTTAAAAAGTTGGAAACGTCCAATCAGCCAGTTGCTTCTATAGACATATAACCATCCGTCATCAAGGTAAAGACCATATCTGTTATCCCAACTCGTCGGTGAGCATCTAAGGATTCGTTTGTATTCATCCTCAGAAAACATAATCTGGTCGAACATATTAGATACATTAGACCAGCGGTGCCTCTCCACATTCGTTAAAGCACAGTTCTTTGGGTAAAAGTCTCGATTGGTCTTAGCATGTTCTATCATCCTATGCCAAAGTTCTTCATTATACCCAATGTGTTCTATTAGTTGATGAATATCGAAAACGTGACTTATCTCATCATTTATGGCGAATTTCTTTTTGATGAAGCTAAAAAGACAGCCATACATAGCACTTGCAAAAGAAGCCGTCAACATAGCTATAAGATGCCTGTCACCATCCCACTTCATGGCATTATGCAGGGAAGACGTAAAGTCAAAACCTCTATAGAAAGAGTCCCATGAACGGAAGATACATGTAAGAATGCTATAGCTATCGACCTGTAAAGATGATGACCACGCCTTCCAATGCCATGATTTGCTCAGTTGCTCAAACGAATAGACGGAATGATATGCCTCACTCTTGGTGTGTCCATGTCTAAGCAATCGTATAAGCTCGATGACAAACATCCGAGCATATCCTTCCTCTTTATCAACAAAAGAAGAACCAGGTATATCCTTAGGAGCTGGCAAATCATCATTCCATGCACACATGAGTTGCCACATCAGCCATTGTCCGCTTTGTCGAAGATGGTTCTCAGGCGACCACAGCTGACTTGTATGTATATAAGCCACATCCTGTTCAGGAACAGACCATACATTCCTGCTTGCTGCACGGAAATAGGCATGGCCATACACCGACAACTCTATATCTTTTGAATTGTTTGAAACGAGTTGCTTCCAGAACGTATCTCTGTCGTTTTCATACGTCCATGCTGCCAAATCACCAATTATTGCACCTATCATTTTGCTTGAATAAAGTCTATGTCACAAATACCTTGTCCTTCTTCATTTTTTGATAGTTTATCCCAATCAATTTTGAAATCAGGATTTTGGTCTGCCAACCATCGCAGATATTGACTGTCTTCACTATATACATCCATAACAGTCCTTCCTTTGTATTTGCCAAAAGAAAGTGTATCTTTGGGTTGGAGAATTTTAATTTTAGTCCTGTGGTATTCTATTATCGAATCAACATCAGCAAGAAGTCTTTGTGAATCTACAATCGCCCATTTGACATATTGCCAGTCAACTTCCACTATTTCCCTAATTGTTTTACCCTTGTACTTGCCAAATGTGAATACGTCATCAAGGCTAAGAAGCTTGGTAAAATTGTTATCTTCTTTAGCCTCTCCTTGTATTTCAAGCAAGACCCATGACCCACATCCGCTATTCGGTATTTCTTGCGGTTCAGTATCAGTCTTCTTACACCAACTGTTGTCAGGATCATTCTCACAGGAGTCTTCCCTCACCCCACTTCGGTAATAAAAGCCAAATGCCTTACCGTACTTCCCATATTTCCCTTTTGGTTCAACCCTTACAACTTGTACATATTGATTTCTGTACCAATCAGAGACTCTACCGTCAGGAAATCTTTGGGCCGTAAAAGGCAACACCCTACCAATATTGTAGAAGAGTTCCATAATGTTATTCTGTGGAAATTTGCAATTGATTGCCTCTATAAGTTTTTGTTTTTCGTCTTCTGTCTTCATAAATTATTTATTCTCCACTCTAAAAGTTCTTCATCAGTAGCAGTTGGATAATTGCAATTTTCTATGAGTTCTCTTTCCTCAAAACTCTTTTTAAAAGAATCACCTAACAACAACACTATCAGTTCATCAACCTTGTCATTACACGCCTGAAGCATAGGATGATACAAATCCTGCAAAGCATTTATCCCTATATATGCTCCTGTGCGTGCCTCCACAACACCAGAGAACGTATTCTCCAATTCCTCGACCGCTATTCTGTAGCGTAACAAAACTCCAAGAAGCTGTTCTCTGTCGTTATCTACAGAAAAACTCTTCAACAAGTGTTCCATCCTCCACCTTTCATGGGACATCTGGCAGAGTATGTATTTGATTTTTGACCTGTCTGATTCACATACTTGTGATTCTTTTAGCACTTCTTTGTTCTCATAGTTTGAGAATACCATGCTGATTGCATCGTATGGTTTTATAGCAACCGCATCTTTAGAAAGGAATGCACAAATCGCAGAAGCAACCCTCTGTACTCTTACCTGATTGTCCCATGGTAGGTTTTCAAGTTGCTCTGAGAAATTCAACATCCATGCGATGCCAACATACTCTCGTACCAATTTGTAAGCATCCCATGAACCTCTTTCATTTTTTGAGCTATCATTAATATGTTCTCGTGCCATAATCGTAGGGCTATTTTCTTCTTTGAATGCAAAAGTACGACACACCTATGCAACCTATCTGCATTATAAAATAAAACGCAAGACAAAATGTCAATAGGATATGTTTTTATCCTTAAACACATGCAAATATAGGCATAATTTGGCAGAGAATTGTCTAAAAAGCCATTTTTTTGAGCCATAAAACTCTTTTTTTCTGATTTTAGAATGTTATTTCAGATAAAAACATTAATTTTGCATGTGTATAAACTCATTCATTTGCAAAATGGAAAACAAAGATTTGAATCGATTGAAAGTGGTTCTTGCTGAGAAGAAGAAGACCAACAAATGGCTTGCAGAGCAATTGGGTAAAGACCCGGCAACTATCTCCAAGTGGTGTACAAATAGTGCACAGCCAAATTTGGAGAACCTTGTCGAAATTGCCAAATGTCTCGAAGTTACTGTCAATGATTTAATCCGTTAACGTTAAACAAACCCGCAATGCCAACAAACAAGAATGCTGCCATCCGCTATCAGACGCTCGACAAATGTTTTCGAGACCGTCGGCATAGATACTACCTAGAAGACCTCATCGACAAATGCGAAGAGGCCTTGTACTATTATAATGGTGTAGGAGGAGTCAGCCGCCGTCAAGTTTTCGAAGACATTAAATTCATGGAGAGCGAAACTGGTTGGAGCATTCCTCTCGAACGACATCAAGATGGCAGAAGAGTTTACTATCGTTACAGCGATCCTGACTTTACCATCAATGCCCAGCCATTGACCGATGAAGAAGCAAACCAGCTCCGTGCGGTAATCGTCACCCTTGGGCGTTTCAGAGGGCTTCCAAGTAATGCATGGGTCGATGAAGTCATCTCTAATCTCGAATGGCGATTTGGCCTTCGTGGAAAGAAAGAAAACATCATCGGCTTCGAGCAGAATCCATTCCTGAAAGGATTGAACCTGCTACCGAGAATCATTGACGCTGCGGTCAATCACCAAGTTCTTAGAATCGCCTATCGCAACTACAAGAATTGTGAAGAGGAGCGCATGGCTGTGGTACACCCTTGGTATATCAAGCAGTACAATAACCGATGGTTCCTGATGGCATACGATGCTGAGACAGACCGCATCACGAACTTCGCCCTTGACCGCATTCAAGAATTGCAGGTAGAGGAAAGCGTGGCATTTATCCCCAATATGGAGATTGATTTTGAGCACTACTTCGATGATGTTTTCGGGGTCACCATACCTCCGTCGGATGTAGAAAAGATAAAAGTTGTGCTTCAATTCTCCAAGAAGCAATATCCGTATATTGTATCAAAGCCATTGCATCACTCCCAAGAAATCGTTGATGACGAAAACTGCATTTTGGCAGTAGAGGTACGTCCTACCTACGAGTTCACACAGTTGATACTTTCGTTCGGAAAAGATGTGAAAGTGCTCGAACCAGAGCCTTACAGACAAGAAATTATAGATAATATACGCAAAAATCTACAGAATTATGATATTGTGCAGATTGAATGCACTGGTCAATTGTAGATTTGCAAATTAAATATTGAATAATGAAGAGAATACAAAGTCCATATACAGCAGCCATCACAGGCGGAGGTTTCCTTTTCGAGGAGACCAACCTGTTGCTGCCCCTGCTCCAATCCGATAACCGTGTCACTCTGTTGAAAGAGGAAACGGTGAACAACCGTATTCTTCAAATCAATGCAGAGAAATCACGTGAGAACAACATCCGCGAGATTGCCCGACGCTATGACACCATGCCAGTCAGCTTTTGGGAGGACTACAAGACGATGGAGGAGCACAATCAGAAGATTGCCTTATTCTTCGTCATTCTAAAAACCTACAAGATTTGCTTTGACTTTCAGATACGGGTGACCATGCGTAAGTGGAACGGCATTGCCAAGTCGCTGATAAGAGAAGACCTGATGATGGAGTTCTCGGAGATAGCTGCAAAGGACGAGTTTGTCAACACATGGAGCGAGAACACCATGCGCAAGGTGGCAAGCACCTACCTGTCTATACTTCGCAAGGTTGGTATGCTTGACAACAACAGCGAACTCCACAGCGTGCAGGCAAATAATATGGACTATTATATAAAGATAGGAGAACCATGGTTTCTTGAAGCCTGTCTCCTTCAACCCTATCAGATTGACAGTATCAAACAGATGATGATATGACTATAAAGGAACTTGATGACAAACTGAACAGCCCAGGTTTTCAGGACACAGAGAATGGAGACCTGTTCTACAACTTCTTCATCTACCAGTACCCGGCAGAGAAGGAGTATGACATTCGTAAGCAGATACAGGAGTTCAAGGCGAACCTCATTCGCCCCATCAACTATGTGGATGTGCTTACGCTCAATCTGTTTGATGAGTTCTGCAATTTCCTCGACCAGAAGAAGTTCTTGCGTCATCCCTCTATGCTGAAATACCAGTTGGAAAAAGAACAGGCCGACCCGTCCAAGTCACAGAACACACAAGACACGCTGACGCGCAATGCCCACTCGCCTGAGTTCATGCAGTATATCCATCAGCGCATTCTCGACCATATCACCATCAAGGATCAGTATCGTCGTCCATACGTTTTTCTTTACGGCATAGGTTCGATGTTTCCCTATCTGCGTGTCAACGAGTTCCTTGCCTTATACGAGGACTACAACGAAACGGGGAAATACAAGATCATCGTTTTCTATCCTGGACATCGTGACCAGAACTCGTTCCGTCTGTTCGGAACATTGCCCGACAACCATACATATCGGGCGACACTATTAATCAATGAATAAATGCAGAGTAGCCATGAAGCTAAGAGATTTATACAGCAAGCCTATCAACCGAGCAGTTAATCCTGCTGTGAGTGCGACCAAGTTCGATCCAGAGACCGAACAAGTGGAAATACAGGAATATGTGTTTACGGACGAGATCATCAACGGTCTCTTCCGCATACTGGATGCCATCAAGAACAACCGTCCCTACGACCATGTGGGTATATGGATTGACGGTTACTATGGTTCGGGTAAGTCACACTTCCTGAAGTACCTCGACTACTGCATCACGCCCAACACCCGCGATGCCGCCATGCAGCGTCTGCTCGATGCAGTGAAGGCTATCGACCCACTCGATGAGAAGCACAACATCGGCTTCGACTATGAGCAGCTGCTCTCTATAGCCAACTGGCTGAAACGTGCCACCATCGACACCTGCATCTTCAATCTCGAAACGAGCTACGACAACTCCACTGACAAGAAGAAAGCATTCCTGCATGTCTTCTGGAATGAGTTCAATGGCAAGCGTGGCTTCAACAAGTTCAATATCACCTTGGCTCAAAACCTCGAAAAGCCCTTGCAGGAAAAGGGCGTGTTTGAAGCCTTTAAGGAGCGCATTGCCGAGGAAGGGGGCGACTGGAACGACCCCGGTATGGCTGCCGACCTCATAGACAACGAACTGGACTGGGTGCTCGACATTGCCAAGGAACTGGCACCTACCCTCTCTGTGGATAGCATACGCGAGCGCATCATCAAGCGCGACACCATACTCAGCATCGACCGCTTCGGTATGGAACTGGCCTCCTACCTCAAAGACAAGGGCGATGACTACCGTCTGATTCTTCTTGCCGATGAAGTGAGCCAATTCATCAACAAGGAACGTGACCGCTACCTCAACCTTCAGGAGATTATCACCAAACTCTCTGAGGCATGTCAGAACAAGGTATGGGTGGCATGTACTGCCCAACAGGACCTCTCCGAGATTATGGACGACTGCAACATAGCCGAGGAGAAAGACAAGGAAGGCAAGATCAAGGGACGCTTCGAGGTGAAGGTGTCTCTCAAAGGCACACAGCCCGAGGTCATCACCCAAAAGCGTATTCTCGACAAGAAAGAGGAAGTGATGCCCGACTTAGAGGAACTATACGACCGCCAGAAAGCGGCTTTCGACCTCCAGTTCAAGCTGCCAAACTCCTACAGCAGTTATGAAAGCAAGGAGGACTTCGTGGCCTACTATCCTTTTGTGCCCTATCAGTTCAAGCTCATCATGCAGGTGTTCAACTCGTTCCTCGCCTTGGGCTATGTCGCCAAGGAGGTGAAGGGCAACGAGCGAAGCATCATCAAGGTCATCCACTCTACGGCAAAGACCAATGCCGATGCCGAACTGGGTAAGTTCATCTCCTTCGACGAATTGTACAACAATATGTTTGAGGAGGGCTTGCAGGCTCGTGGGCAGAAGGCGGTTGATAATGCCATCCGTATGGCGCGCACCTATGAGCGTGACCCGAAGCTGGCCATCCGTGTGGTCAACGTCCTCTTCATGATCTGCAATATCTCGCAGACCGACAAGCTCGTCTTCCCTGCCACCATAGACAACGTGACCTCCCTGTTGGTCAACAACATGGATACCCCTCGTCTCACCATTAAGAACGAGGTAGAGAAAATTGTGGAGTTCCTCTGCGACAACAACATCATCCGTCGTGAGCAGGGCAAACAGGGTGCAGCTGACACCTATACATTCTATAGCGAAGAGGAGATGAAGGTGGCCCAGCTCATCCAGAGTCAGGTGGCTGACAACAATACTCAGGCAGAGCAATTAAAAGAAATCTTCGGCAAATACATTTCTGCCCTGAAGAACAAGGAGCAGTACATGACCCGCTCCTTCTCGGTTGGTCTCAGCATCAAGCAACGCTCCTTCCTCCACACCAACAACCCCGATGTAGTGGTAGAATTTGCCATGGACACTGACTACGACAACGTCGATACCTTGGCATTGCAGAACCAGCCCAACCGCATGGTCTATTACCTCGGTCCGCAGTTCCGCAGCAACAAGCGGCTCTACAACGCTTTCTACTGGTACTGCCAGGCCAATCTCTATATGGCAACACCTGCCGCCAAGAATGGCGATGCCAAGACCCATGCCGAGTTCACCAAGCGTGCGCAGGAGCTATATACCTATGTCATCGCTCCCGAAATGCAGAAGATAGTTGATACCTGTCCTATCGTGTCGGGACTGAGCGTTATTGACGAGACCGAGTTGGCGCAGAAGAAAGGCAACGACCGTTACCGCCTTGCCATCGCCAAGCACCTGTCGGGTATCTTCACCAAGGCTAATTTGGTGGACAGCCCCAGCATCCCCCATACCACCGAGCAGTTAAAGAAAGCCATCCTTCGCGACATCCAGCCTGAAGAGTATGAAGGCATTAATGCTGTCCTCACCGATGCTGAGCACGAGGTGGAGATTTACCTCAACAAGCAGTTTATGGAAGTAAACGTAGCCGACGTGCTCACAAAATTCTCCAAGGCTCCCTACGGTTGGGACAACATCTGTACCTTATATATTATCAATGAATTGGTACGTCGCCACAATCGTGACTACTCATACTCCAATAACCCTAATGTGGAAACCTCACTCGTTGCCAACCGCATTGTCAGCGAGTACAATAAGTTCACGCTTCGCCAAGCCAAGGTCATCTCGCCGCAGGTCATTCAGGAGTTCATCGCTGCATGGAAAGACATCTTCGGTCTCTCTGCCGCCCCTGCCACTACCGACAGCACCCAGCTCTTTCGCATGTGTCGTGACGTGGAGAGCGAGCGCAGCCTTGCCCGAATGATAAAGGGCTATAAGGACATTGAGCAGCAGATACTGGCCTTTCCTTTTGTCTCTCCCATCCGTGAAGCCATCGATCTGTTTGAGAAATGGCTCTCTGAGCGTGACCCGCTGAAGTTCTTCCAGGCAGTGATCGCTGACCGAGAGAAAGCCCATACGCTGATAGACCGCTGCAAGGAGGTGGTGCAGTTTACCCACGACCAGCTCCACACTTATCGCACGCTCCGTCAGTTCGTGGATGACAACCAGTACAACTTCGCTTTCGTGCCTATGGACATCCAAGGTGCCGTGGGCGAGATCTCCAAGGTAAAGGATGACCCATGGCCTATTGCCGGCTTGCGGGGCTACATCAAGTTGCAGCGTCAGCTCTCCGGTGCACTCGACGAGGTGCGAAACAAAATGCGTAGTCAAGTGCGGGAAGCGTATGCTGAAACATTCACCCAACTACGGGAGATTTGCCTAAAGTCAAAGGTTAAGGAGGACATCCTTCCCAATGAAGATGCCACCATTCACCTAAAGTCATCCCCATCGAATATCCTGCAGTTACAAAACAACCTCTCCACCGATGCTTTCTATCAAGAACAGGTAAAAGCCATCTTAGAGGCCATGCCCAAGGATGAAGACGAGAAGGAAAAGAAAGTTAAGCAGATAACGCTCAACACCAAGACTCCGCATCCTCTACAGACGATAGCAGATATTGACGACTATCTGAGTAAACTCCGCACCCAACTCATTAAAGCTATCGAAAACGGAGACAGCGTCATGGTAATCAAATAAATTGTAAATTATAAATTATGAGCATCATATCAGAAGTAAACATTAGTATTTGGAACAAACAACAAGTGCAGTTCCAAGCTAATCCTGATGTCAATATCATTATGGGCATCAACGGCAGTGGGAAGACCACCTTTCTGAACAACCTGTATAAGTCGTTGCTTGGAAGTAAGGACACCAAGGACAATGTGGTTTATCTTCCTTCCATCGACAACATCTCTATGAGGGACAAGCGCAAGACTGCCACCGCCCTTTCGCAGGACTTGGAGTATTTTATATATGACATGAAGACAGGACCATCGCTGATGAGCCTCCGCATGTCTATGATTGACAGTACCGCTGAACGACAGGCTGAATTAAGAGGCCGTATTGAGACCTTTCAACAGACCGTTAACGAACTGTTTGCCTTGTCAGAGAAACGCATTGAGATTGAGGGCAACAAATTCTCTGTTATTTCCCAGAACGGAGTATTGCCTGTAGGCAGTCTCTCTTCGGGAGAGATGCAGGTGCTGCTCATCCTTCTCCGTGTGTTCCTTCTCAACGGACGCGAAGCTATCGTACTCATCGACGAGCCGGAAAACTCATTGGACATTGACTGGCAGTTTGAGCTCATCAACCTGCTTGTGCGTCTCAATCCCAATGCCCAGTACTTCATCACCACCCATTCGCCAGCCCTCTTCGGTGAAGGTTGGGGCGATAAGGTTTGGTATATGGAACAAATCACAAAGTAACAATGGCTATGGATTGGATTCGAAAACAAGCCAGATTATATCAGAACCTTGCTCGAACAATGCGCTATCAGGCAGTAGTGCATTTAGAGGATAAGGAAGACGAATATTTCTGGGATTATCAGCTGCAGAGCGTCAAGCCTGGTCGTTACCGCTATCTGTATTACAGCAAAAGCGACAAGGGTACAGATAGTCGTGGCTGTGAGCAGTGTCTGCGGTTCAGACCCTATCTTACAGACCGATTCTTCATCTGCATAGACAGCGACCTTCGTCTGCTTCGTGGCGAACAGGGACTTGTGGCTGCCAACCATATAGCACAGACTTACACCTATTCATGGGAGAACCATTTGTGTGAGTCTGCCCATTTAAACAAACGAAAAGAAAAAGCCATGCCAGACTCTGATTTTGACCTTCAAGCTTTCTTACACTCTTTCTCCAAGATTGTCTATAAGCCGTTGCTCTATCTGATTCAGTATGGTGCCGACAGTTCCACTAACCAATTGTGGAATGTCTCGAAGTTCAATGCCTGCATTCCACTTCAACCCAGTCGTTCGGACTTGGTAGACAATGGTGCAGGCTATCTGGCAAAGGTAAAAGAGAACTTCAACAAGGCTTTAGCAACACTCCCATCCGAGGTGAAGACTGTAGAATCCCTCACGGAAGAGAATGCTTATCTTCACATGCAGGGACATCAACTCTATAAGTTGGTGATGCACATCGGTTCCATGCTTTGCGGTGGAACGGGCATTGCCTTTAAGACCGACGTTCTCGACATAGGTCTGCATACTAATGGATATGAAGAGATTGAATCATTACAATCTGATTTACAATATATTTTGAAATAATTAGCTATAAGGAGCATATATGGACACGAATAGGATAAAGCGTTTTGCCACTGAGGCACGCAACAAACTGAAGGAGGGGATCGCCGCCAAGATTCGAACGCTTGGCTTCGACAAGAAAGGCAACGTAGCCGAGGAGCATCGCCCGCAGCTCATGCAGGGCGGTACGCACTGGAACGGACAACTGCTGCCCGAGACCTTCTACCACCAATGGACTTCGCTCTACAACCGCATCCAGCAGAAGGGCATCAGCGAGGTGTATGAGGAGGCTGCCTACACCTGGTTCAACCGCCTTTGTGCCATCCGCATCCTACAGAAGAACGACCTCTGTGCTCCTGTGCTCGACTATACGGATGCCGCCCGCACCCCTTTCATCGTGGATGAAGCCCGACAGGGTCGCATCCCTGAGATGAACAACGAGATGCGCTCACGCCTGAGCGACCTGCTCGATGACGATACGAAGGTCACTGAGCAGTTTGCTGTGCTCATCAACGCCTGGTGTCATGACAACCCCATCATCCATAGTTGCTTCGGTGCGATGGCAGACTATACCGAGTTGCTTCTCCCCAACAACATCCTCATCGAGGGTGGCTTTGTGGATATGCTCAACCACACCGACTTCATCACTGATGCCGACTACCGTTCACCCGAACTCATCGGCTGGCTCTACCAGTTCTATATCTCCGAGCGCAAGGACGAGGTATTTGCCAAGAAGGGCAAGTTCGAAGCCGACGAGATTCCTGCCGCCACCCAGATCTTCACACCCAACTGGATTGTGAAGTACATGGTGCAGAACACCGTAGGCCGCATCTACCTCGACAACAACCCCTACGAGATGCAACTGCAAAAGAAGTGGCAGTATCTGGTAGAGCCTTCCGAAAAGCCATCAGCAGACAGCATATTGAAGTACGATGAACTGACCGATCTCCGCGTGGCAGACCTCGCCTGTGGCTCTGGTCATATCCTCAACGAATGTTTTGACCTTCTCTACGACCTCTACATTGCCGAAGGCTATGGTCGTGGCGAAGCCATCGAAAACATCTTCCGTCATAACCTCACAGGTGTTGACCTTGACACCCGTGCCAAGCAACTCGCCACATTCGCCCTCCTGCTGAAGGCTTGCCAAAAGGACAATGCCTTTGCCGATGCACATTGCTTGCCGCGAGTTCTCGATATGACAGGAATCGTACCCGATATGAACGAACACGAACTCTCTGAAGCTTGTCTTCATTTTATGGGCGGCTATGAGGGCGTGGCAGGCGAGATGCTGGAACAAGACTTTGAGTTGCTTCGTGATGCCGACAACCTTGGTAGCATCATGATGTTCAACGATGACGAGGATTTCCTTGCCATGCTCCGTTATCACTATGACGATTGGACAGATGGAGATATTGAGGATTGTTCTGAGGATATAAAAGTACTTATCCCCGGTGTCCGACTGATTCTTGCCCTCTCGGAGAAGTATCACGCCCTCGTGATGAATCCGCCTTATATGGGAGGCGGAAACATGAACGCTACGCTCTCGAAGTATGTGAAGAGTAACTATGAGGAAGGGAAGGCAGACCTCTTCTCTGTCTTTATGCTCTTGGCTATCGACCGCTTGCTGCCTAACGGCAAGTATGGCATGATAAACATGCAGAGCTGGATGTTCCTCTCTTCGTTTGAGAAACTCCGCACTCGTCTGCTCACAGAAAACCGCATTGACAATATGCTCCACCTTGGTCCTCGCACCTTCGATGAACTTTCAGGCGAAGTGGTGCAGAATACTGCCTTCGTGATTACGAATTGCGAAGGCAAGGATGCCACAGGTGCATACTATCGTTTGGTGGATGGGAAGAACTGTGGAGATAAGGAACGTATGTTCCTGGAGGCGAGGGAAAACGATGGAAACCGCATCTATTATCCTAACGTCTCTCAGCACGACTTTGAGAAGATTCCGGGAGCACCCATCGGCTACTGGGTATCCGATAAGGTGAAGGAGATATTTACATCAAATCTCGCATTGTCAGCTGTTGCGAGTCCCTGTGTGGGACTGCAAACAGCTGACAATGCGAGATTTCTGCGCCTCTGGTCCGAGGTCAGCCAAAGCCGTATTGGCTTTGGCTGCGAAAATGCCGCGTCAGCGGCTCGCTCACAAAAAAAATGGTTCCCATGCAATAAAGGAGGTGGACAGAGAAAATGGTATGGCAATCAGTCAGAAGTTATTGATTGGGAACATGATGGAGAAGCAATCAAGAACTATCCTGGTGCTGTAATAAGAAATGAACATTGCTATTATAAGGAGTCTGTAGCATGGAATATGATTTCATCAGGATTCCTATCGTTCAGATACTTTCCTAAGGGTTTCATTCTAAACAATGCATCAAATGCAATAACGGAAGGTAACTTATATGCTATGTTAGGATATTTATCTTCCCCACTAACATTAAAAGTTGCAAATCTAATCAACCCTACACTAAATTTATCCAATGGAGTAGTTGCAAAATTCCCTTATGTAGTAGTTGAAACGAAAGAATACGAATCTTTGGTTAAGCAAAACATCTCCATCAGCAAGCAAGACTGGGACGCTCACGAAACCTCATGGGATTTCGAGGAGAATCCGTTATTGGCAGTAGATACCGATACCTACATCGACAACATCCACCACGAGATAGAACGACATGAGAAGGAGACAGGCGAGCACCTATGCATCGACCCTGCCGCACCCGAGTTGGACAGCTTGGAATGGCGCATGGAGCAATACAAACAGAAGTGGGAGCACCTCTTCATGCAGCTCCACGAGAACGAAGAAGAGCTCAACCGCCAGTTCATCGACATCTACGGCCTGCAAGACGAACTCACTCCCGATGTTCCTCTCGACGAGATAACCATCCTCCAGCAAGGAGAAATAAAGATTACAGACCAGTATGAACTGAGTGACTCTGATGGAAGGGTTTTTACGGACTCTGACGGTGCAGTATTAACCATAACAGGAGATTTGTACCTTGACTGGCAGGACGACGTGGTGATGAAACAGTTCATCAGCTATGCCGTAGGTTGCATGATGGGGCGCTACCGCCTCGACAAGAAGGGACTGCATATTGCACACCCCAACCCGACTGCAGTGGAGACGGCTCCCTATCTATATAATAAGGTAGAGTTTGAGATAGACGAGGACGGCATCATTCCCTTGATGCCTAACGACTGCGGCTTCTCCGACAATGCCTCCAACCGCTTTGCTGACTTCGTCCGCATTGCTCTGGGAGACGCAAAGCATGTGGAGAACCTCAACTTCGTGGAAAAATGCCTCGGCAAAAGCGTGGAGCAATATTTCGTAAAGGACTTCTGGAAAGACCACAAGAAGATGTACCAGAACCGCCCCATCTACTGGCTCTTCGCCTCGAAAAAGGGAGCCTTCCAGTGCATCGCCTACATGCACCGCATGAATGCCTACACCGCCGAGCGCATCCGTGCGAAGTACCTCCTCCCCTACATCGAGACCCTACAGGCAAGAATCACCGACCTCGACGCTCGCCGCTCCGAGCTCACCACCCGAGAGACAAAGCTGCTCCAGCAACTCACCAAGACCCTCGAAGAGTGCCAGGAGTATCACGAACGTCTGCAGGTAGTGGCCGAGCAAGCTATCGCCTTCGACCTCGACGACGGTGTAGTGGTCAACTATGCCAAGTTTGGTGATGTAGTACAAAGGATTAAGTAACCAAAATATACGCAATGGATAAACAACAGATTGCAAATCTACTTAGAATACAACATGCAAGCAGGACAGATAAACTTGTTGTATTTGTCGGAGCCGGGGTTTCACAAAACTCCGGCATTCCAACGTGGAATAATTTGATTTGTTCTATGATGGAAGAACTTCCAAGTGAATTAAGCAAAGAAAATGATGTGCTTAAATTGGCACAAATGTATAAGGATTCACGTGGACATAAGGAATATATGGACAAAATCAAAAATGTTTTGCTCTATAATAAGGCTGTTCCAAATCCATTGCATAAAAGCATTATTGCACTTAATCCGTGTCATATTATCACTACAAACTATGATGATTTGATTGAGCAAGAATTAGCCAATGAATTTAAGCAATATGACATCATTAGGGAAGACAAGGATATTCCACAAATGGAAAAGCTGCATTGTTTGGTAAAGATGCATGGAGATTATGCAACCGACAATATAGTTCTTACGGAGAAAGATTATTTTGACTACAAAAATAATTTTCCTCTGATAAGGGCTTTTGTGCAGTCCCTTTTTGCAAGTAAATTGGTATTGTTCGTTGGGTTCTCTTTTGCAGACTTGAATCTGAAGATGATAATGAACGAATTACAAAATATTCTTTCAGAAGATATGCAGAGAGCTTATTTGTTATCTTATGACACCCCTGATGATATAACAAAAAAATATTTCGAGGAAAAAGGAGTCAATATTTTACATTTTTCAGAGGAAGAACTTGATAGTATTAATGGTGCTGCATATCCATCAAATACCTTGTCTGGTATAGGACAATACACAGACAAGACTCTTCATGCTATAAAAAATTATAGTGCCATATCAAAAGAAGATTTGGTCCTATATCTCTATGAACGTATCAAGCCATATCTTAGCGAATTAAAAACTTTTGGTGACGGGTTAAGATGTTTTTTCCCAGAACCTGAAAAAATGTATTGGAACACACATTCCGAGGGACTACAGACTGGTTTGGAGTATTTTAAGAAAATGGCAAAAGAATTGAAAACAAATCAGGCAAAAAGAAATTTTCTTATTAAACATCCAACCATAAATGTGCGACAACTTCTACAGATAGCTTATTATAACTATCTGTATAAGATTGATGGTATAGAAATTATAGATAACAATTATCTTCAACATATTGATAAATATATAGGCTGTTCAACGCAGTACTATATCCATTGCTTTGATTCTGTAAATGTAAATAAGAAACTAAGGAGTTTGAGAACCCGTCAAAATACTTATACCATTGAAGATTTGGAGTTGCCTTATGCATTGTATATGTTGGGTGACTATAGAGAAGCATATCGTATCTATGCCAAGTTGTTGCCATTATATTGGGAAAGACAAAGATATATATTGTATTTTATATGCAGATACAATTTATGGTCGATACGTCATGGGGTTTATTTCCAACTTGTACTTTCAAATGAATATGATGTTGACAAAGAAATAGAGTTAGCTACAAGTGAAAGTCTTGAAACTATTTTGGGTAATTTACCATTAGATGCTGAGATTAAGACTATTTTTCAAGATTTGATTTCATTCAGATCTATAGGAAGTCATGCTCTAAGTACAGAGCATTTAAGGGAAGAAATATATCAGCAGAGAAAGTCAGCAGAGAAAGGAGGTTGCTCTATAAACAGCAATATTGTTCGACTCATGTCCTTATATGAGCGTGAGTCTATGTTTTCATGGGCGAACTATATCATTTGTGATAACAATGGCTATTTTAAATCTATTTGCGAAAACAACGCAATAGGTATTCTTAATAGCTTTGCTACTCCATCAGCAACTATGTTCGGAGGATTGGGTAGATGTACTAAAATTACGTCCTTAGATAACAACATGTTGGAATCTTTGATTTTCAGCATAGAGACTAAACGTCTTAAAGCTATCTTTAAAGGGTATGAAATTCGTTCTCTAAAAATCGACAATGATGGAATAGAGTATATAAATTTATGCCTTGGCGGATTAGCAGAAGAGCAAATACAGGCTTTCAGAGAGGAAGATTGCTTGTATAATCCTCTTCGTAATCTTTTACTTCTTGTGAGTAAATCAAAGGAAGAAAAAATTAACAAAGAAGATTTATATAAAGTGCTCATTAAGTATCAATCACAAAATCATTCTAGGCAGTTTGATAAGGTCTTAATAGAAGAAATATTGGAAAACTATTCTCCTGATGAAGCCTCGGCAAAAGCTCTATTGTGGAAATTACTCTGTACAACTTCCGATTATCAAGAATATGCTCAATGCATATTCAAAATAGTCAATATTTTACATGATGCCAATATAACTTATGATGAGTTTGGCTTTGATAAGTTGCAAAATAAGGAAAATATTGTTACAGAAATAAGTTTTATCTATTCAATAGTTACAGATGAGTTGCGGAATGAAATATGTGAGTTTTCTTTGTCGAGAATTGGAAATTTGTATGATTTCATTTACTTCATCAAGCACAATGAAATAGAAAACTTTCCCGTGGAGCGTTTTGAAGTTCTGTTAGAAAAAGATAAGAATGAACTAAGAGATGAAACCCTCTTCCTTCTTGCTGAAATAAGGAAAGATTCTCATTATGAACATCTATATAGTTATATTGATGAACTTGCGAAAGAGAATGACTGCTTGCAATTTTATCTTTCTCCGTTTGATTATCCAAAACCTCAAATGGTAAAGATAGATTGGCTTTTAGATTTTAATGATGAAATAAGAACGAAATTGTTTAAGAATGATATTTATAGGGAAACGTTAAAAAGATTTATTCTTGATGGAAATATTTCCAAGAGTGATAAAAAATACTTAATGAAGTACTTATAAAGATTAAGATAAAAAGAAATGGTACAAGATAGAATATATAGCTACTTTGAGCGCAACCCGCAGCTTCATGTGCTCTTCATCTTCGACCGGATGAACATCTTTGAGTCGGACTTGGAGGGGAAGGAATGGGCTGACGAATATGTATATAAGGTGTTTGATGGCGCATGGTTCAACACCAAGTATGCCATCGAAAACACATGGAAGGAGAAGCGTGTAGTGCTGCTCTTCCCATTGGGCACTTATCCTGCCACGGAGGAACAGCAACTGAAGTTTCCCCTGCTGGATATGCTGAAAGCCAACATGGAATACAAGGATGACGACTACGAGGCGTACATGCAGCAGTATGGTCTGCCAGAGAAGTACCGCACTTTCATCAAGCGTAATATCAGCGAGATGATGTCGTCAAAGGTCAGCGCAATTCTTGCTGGTCATATCTCAGCAGAGGTCTTCAACGAAGACTTGGTTTGCCGTGCCTTCATCAGCAGCTATATGGGCGAAAGGCGGTTGCTGGATTGGGAAGGCATCATCCTGAGGATGATTATCCTTGGAGGCAGCGAGGAGGAGAAGAAGCGGATTGACTTCTTCTATAGGCTGGAGAAGAACATGGATGCCAAACGCATGACGGATGAGAAGCTGACCCGTTGGTTTGGCTGCACATACAATCCCAACAGTGAGGTGAAGATGAAGCCCATCGCTGAGAGTCTGAAGTACAACTCCATTACCCAACTATTGGATGCTGCCCCTGCAGACAACTACAAGACGTATAAAGTGACAAATGCCATCATGCTGGAACAGCTCAACAAGGTATATGAGCTGGGCAGCCATGACAGACAGTTCTCTACTTGGTTCACCAAGGCGCTTGGCACGCTGGCTGCTGACATCAGGGAAGAGGAAATTATCAAGGTGTATGGCATTGACGCTCCTTACTATTACCTGACCGAATCACTCTGCTGGCCTATTCTTGAAGAGATAATCAAGTCAAAACTCATGACCGAGCCGATGGAGGTGAACGAGCGCATGAGAGAACTTGCATTGAAAATGCCCGTTGGCAGCACGGTACTGACCGTGGTGAAGTTGGTGGAGCAAATGGCTCTCTACTACAATCAGACCAAGAATATCGGCACACTGAAACTTAACAAACCCGAAGAGTATGTACAGAAGTATGTGAACGAATACTACCTCATGGATATGTTCTACCGCCGTGCTCTGGAGGCGTATCATGAGCTGGTGACGTTGGACATACCTATCGAGGCAGTCATCAACGAGGCAAAGCGGCAGTTGGACCAGGAGTATGCCAAGATGGCCAATGTGATGAATCTGGAATGGTTGACCTGCGTGAAGGAGAAAGGAGAAGCATTCAGAGGTGTGACTTTGGGAAGACAGCAGAATTTCTACCGCACTGAGGGTGACGGCACAGTGAAGCAGGTGGTCATCGTAAGCGATGCCTTGCGCTATGAAGTGGCTGTGGAACTGATGCAGCAGTTGGCAAAGGAGAAGCATATCGCAACCTTGACTCCATATCTGGCAATGCTACCCACGGAAACGAAATACTGCAAGCCAGCATTGTTGCCCCACCAGTCGTTGGAACTGCAGGTTACGGATATGCTGGTGGACGGTGCGGTATTGACCACTACGGAACAACGCACAGCCCATCTTGGCAAATACAAGGAGGGTGCTGTCTGCATGAGATATGAAGAAGTGATGAACGGTGATTTGTCTACTATGCGCGAACAGTTCAAGCGTCCCTTGGTCTATATCTTCCACGATACCATCGATGAAGCCAGTCATTCGCAGAGTCCGTTTGAGGTGATTGCAGCATGTCGCAAAGCAATAGAGCAACTGAAGGTACTGGTGAAAAGACTCCATGCATCATGGAACGTAACCAACGTGTTGCTGACTGCTGATCATGGATTTATCTACAACGACCAGAAGTTTGAGGAAAAGGATAAGCACAGCATCGCAGAGGACGCATTGGAAAAGAAGACCCGCTATTATCTCACAGATAACAATCGCATGGTGGACGGTATAGTGAAGTTTCCTCTTGATGAGGTGTCAGGCATGAAAGGGACAGGACTCTTCATCGCTGTTCCTGAAGGCACCAACCGCTTGGCAGCACCAGGAGGCTACAACTTTGCACACGGAGGGGCATCACTACAGGAAATGATTATTCCAGTGATCAAGAGTGTAAGAAAGAAAACCGATAAGACTGAGAAAGTCGGCGTAGCCTTGATGAATCACAACCTGACGATGGTCAGCAGCCGGTTGAAATTCCAGCTCATACAGTCGGAGGCTGTAAGCATGACGGTGACAGAGCGAAAGGTGATATGCCAGCTGTTCCATGGTGAAGAGCCTGTCTCTACAGAAAAGCTCCTTACCCTAAACAGTCCTGATGCGGTGAACATCAACAATCGTGTCTATGAGGTGACGATGACACTCAGCAAATCGGTGTCAGGCAGTATGCTTGAACTGAGAATCTACGATGAAGACGATGCCGGAAGACTGAATCCAATTATCCGAGAGACGGTAAAGAACAATACAATGATAGAACAAGATTTTTAAGATATGACATTACAGCAGAAAATAATGAATGCCTTCATAGGCAAAGTGGTGAGAAAGGATCTGGCATTCCTCGTGAAAGGAGGACTTCCTGTACCAACCTACGTTTTGGAATATCTTCTTGGTCAGTATTGTGCTACTGATGACCAGGAGGCTATCGAGGCTGGTTTAGAGAAGGTCAAGCAGGTCATTAAGAACAACTATGTACATCGTGCTGAAGCGGAGTCTGTAAAAGGAAAAATAAGGGAGAGCGGCAAGTACCGCATCATCGACAAGGTGACGGTCACTCTCAACGAGAAGGATGACGAATATCAGGCGGCCTTCGCCAATCTTGGATTGACAAGAGTGCCTATCGGTACACAATACGTGAAAGCCAACCCAAAACTGTTGAGCGGCAATGGTGTATGGTGTATAGTCACCATCGGCTATATCAGCGGCGAGGACATAAAAGTAAGATGGGACATCCAGACACTGAAGCCCGTACAAATCTCCAATGTGGATTTGCAAGAATACATTGACCAACGTCAGAACTTCACCACTGACGAGTGGATAGACTTCCTGATGCACACCGTGGGACTGAACCCAGAGGTGATGAACCGACGTGAAAAGTTCATCACTCTTGCACGTCTGCTCCCTCATGTTGAGAATAACTTCAACTTCATGGAACTGGGTCCGAAAGGTACAGGTAAGTCGCATGTCTTTCAGGAACTGTCGCCATACGGCGTGCTTGTATCGGGCGGTGATGTCACTCCAGCCCGTCTGTTTGTGAAAATACAAGGAAACAAAGAGATTCTTGGCCTTGTAGGCTACTGGGACGTTGTGGCATGGGACGAGTTTGAGCAGCAGTCAGGTCGCAATGTAGATGCCGTACTCATAGACACGATGCAAAACTACCTTGCCAACAAGTCGTTCAACCGTGGAAAAGGCACACACGAGGCAAGTGCATCCATGTCTTTCGTAGGTAATACGAAGCATACCGTTCCGTATATGTTGAAGAATACGCACCTGTTTGAAAGCATACCCACCTCTTTCATCAAAGGTGCCTTCCTCGACCGAATCCATCTCTATAATCCGGGGTGGGAAATCCGAATGCTGAAGAAAGACAGTTTCTCTAAAGGTTATGGTCTGATAACGGACTATATTGCCGCTGTTCTTCATGAACTCCGTAACGATGACCGCACAGCCATTCTGAAAGACTATGCCAAGTTTGACGGTTCACTGTCCGAGCGTGACCATTTGGCCATCCGTAAGACTTTCAGTGGAATGATGAAGCTACTTTACCCCGATGGGAAAATGACCGATCAGGAGGCATACGAGCTGATAGACTTTGCGGCAGAGAGCCGGAAACGTGTCAAGGATCAGTTGTATGTGATAGACGAGACATTCAAGGCAGAACCAGCTCATTTCAAGTACATCAATCTAAAGAATGGGTTGGAGATTCAGGTAGAAACTCTGGAAAGAATAAGCAATGGCCACACTGAAAGTGCTGCATCAACGACATCATCCAACGAAACTGAGAGCAACAACAGTAACGAGGCAGAAGTGACTGCCGATAATAATGGTACGGCTGATGTGCAAGCTGCCAAGCGTCCACGCATTCCCATGTTACAAGAGAAGAGCATGACATTCAGAATGGGACAAACAGGGGTAAGTTACGAAAAACTTTTTGCTCCATACATGAGGGATGCTAAAGTAATCACTGTGGAAGATCCTTATATCCGCGCTTCATGGCAGATTAAGAACTTCATGGAGTTTGCTCTGATGCTTATAAATACACGTCCCGTGGATGATCTGAAACTAAACCTTGTCACCAACGAGGAGGAAGAGAAGATTCCCGACCTGATAGACAAGCTTGATGACATCAAGGATGACCTTGCTTCCTATGGCATAGAATTCGAGTACAAGCTGCGCGATTTCCACGACCGTTGCATCAAGACTGATACTGGATGGACTATCATGTTAGGACGTGGTCTGGATATGTTTGAGAAGTATAATACCTATTCCATCGCATCTTCCCGACAGGATATGCGCAAATGCAAGGAGTTCATGGTTACATTTATGAAAGAATAGAATTCAAAAGACAATATGGCAAATGCGCTTCATAACATCATCTGCTTAGAAGCAGAATGGGAGTATCGATATGACAAACGTAATAATAAGTTCAGTCTCAATACAGAACCATTGCTTAACTGGCTTAGGACCTTCCATGGCTGCGACATAGTATATCGGCACATTCTCAACAAGCAAGACTTGCTGTATTATCTCGACTATTTCGCTTCTCATAAAAGGGAATTCAAGAAATACGATATAATCTATATTGCATGTCATGGTTGGCATCACGCAATTTCATTGGAAGGTGAAGATGGTCATATCGACCTCTGTGAACTTAAAACGATGGCAAACGGATTCTTTGAAAATCGCATCATTCATTTCGGTTCATGTAAAACATTGGCGAATCCTGATGAAGCAAAAAGGTTCAAGGAAGACTGCGGAGCAAGACTTGTGAGCGGTTATGAAATCAGTGTAGATGCCATGACTTCTGCAATAGCAGATGCTGCGTTTTTCAACGAGATTATGACTTACCAAAACATAGGAATCTTCAAGAATGAGGCAAGCAGTATATTTCGGAAGAGGTATGAATCTCTGCATAAAGATTTGAAGTTCCGTGTGTATTGATACAATATTCTTGCAAAAATATAATATTGAAGACAGGAAGAGCTATTTCTTCCTGTTTTTTTATGCTATTTCATAATCTTTTTAATATTGTGCAGAAAGACTGCACTAGTTGCTGTTTACTTTGCACCCATAAGTTGAACATAAATTGTAAAACAGATGGGACTTTTAGATTTCTTATTTGCAAGCGCAGTATTCAACAGCGTTAAGAAGGCAAGGCATAATGATAGTCAGCAAACACTGCATGGACGTGTTTCTGATTACGATCATGGGTATGAGGATGGTTATGATGATAGCTGTTATGAGCACGGCTATCACGAGGATTGTGATTGTCATGACACATACGATTGTGGCGGTTACAACGATGATTGTTGTGAAAATGATTGCAACTGGTAGTTGCCTGAGAAACAGACTTTAGGTGATAGTAATAACAAACATTTAATACATTTATAGTTATGAGAAAAATATCATTTGTTCTTTCCGCTATTATGGCAATCGCACTCAACTGCAATGCACAGAGTTCCAATGGGTGTTACAGAGGTTTTATTGATGCTGGTTATTCGATCGGTGTCGGTGATTATGAGTTTGGTCGTTTTGAGGTTAACACCTCTCATGGCTATCAGTTCAATCCATACCTTTTCCTTGGCGTAGGAGCAGGTCTGCACTTCATGTCTTCATACGAGACAAAGGATATGGATATTCCTCTCGATGTAAGAGACAGTCAGGTAGATATTCCTGTCTTCGCTAATATCAGATGCAATTTCAGCAAAAAGAAGGTGTCCCCATTTGTGGATGTGAAGGGTGGAACATACGTTACAAATAACGGAGGGCTGTATGTCAATGCGTCAGCTGGTTGTCGGTGTGCCATCAATGAGAAACAGGCTGTTAGCCTCGCTGTTGGTTATGCTTCAGAGAAACTGGAGTTTGAGACCTTTGACAGGTTTACAAGCAACACGAGCATGAATTACACCCGAAGTCCAAGGAAACTTGACACTGAGGCGATTACATTGAAATTGGGTTTTGAATTCTAACACATTGCAACATATGAAAAAGGTCATTTTATTTTTCTCGATGTTCGCCATCTGTCTTGGCACATCTGCTCAACGCAAAGTTGAGGTTGTAGAACCTACCGTCCAGGCGGCACAGGATGACGGCATGGTGTTGAAACGCAAAGTCGCTATTGGTCGTTTCACGAATGAGACGCAGTATGCCAAGGGTATCTTCTATGATAGAGAGAATGACCCTATGGGCAAACAGGCTCTTGACATTCTCTCTTCCAAGTTGGCCTCGTCTGGCAAGTTCCTCCTATTGGAAAGAAGCGACCTCGCCACATTGCTGGAAGAATGTCAAAAGGGAGGCACCTCTGCCTCTGTTATTGGTGCTGACTACATGATTATTGGCTCTATCACAGAGTTTGGCCGCAAAGACACGGGCAAGAGCGGTGTGTTCTCGTCACAGAAGACTCAGACGGTGGAAGCCGCAGTCTCTATCAGACTGGTTGACGTCTCTACTGGACTGATTATCTATTCTGATGAAGCAAAGGGCTCAGCTGAACTTACCACAAAGACCACAATGGGTGTGGGTGGAAAAGCTGGTTATGATGCAACCCTTAGCGACAAGGCCATCTCTGAGGCTATTGGCCAACTGGTGGAGAACATCATCAACAAATGCACGAATAGTCCGTGGAAGACCTACTTCCTTTCTTGTGACAGTGATGCCACGCTCATTGCTGGCGGCAACAGCCAGGGTGTCAAAGAGGGCATGGTATTCAATATCATGACTAAGGGCAAGAAGGTGAAGAACCCACAAACAGGTGTGATGATTATCCTGCCCGGCAAATCGGTCGGAACAGTAAAAGTCATCATGACAGGTGGCGACACTCCAGAGACTGAGTATTCTTTTGTAGAGGTCACCTCAAACGAGACGATTGACTCTACGAACATGTCGAACTACATTATTGAACAAGCAAAATGAAAAAAGTAATCTTTTGTATGTTTGCGGCAGCATCACTGTTGACAGGATGCAAGGCAAACTTCCCCGTAGCACAGCAGACAGGTAAAGAGGACATGGCTTACCTCCTGTTTGTAGGACAGAAAGAATATGGCGGCAAAGAGGTTCAAGTGACCATTGACAATGCCGAACCGTTTACGGCTAAAGTCGTCAAATCGAAGAAAGCCAACAGAAGAGGCACGCAATACGGCATCGGTACAGGTACCAAGAGCCTCGTGGTGAAATGTGATGGAAAGACGTTGTATCAGAAGAAGATATTCGTCTCTACACAGGAAGTTAAACAAATAATATTACCATAGCGATGAAGAAACTTATTTTTCCCGTAGCAGTGATAGCTGCAATGTTGGCAGTCAGCTCCTGCACAACGACCAAAACGTTGTACTCCTGGTATGACTATGAGGATGCGACGTATCAGTACCATAAGAGATCAACAGAAGAACTTCAGGTCAAAGTACTTGAGCAGTACAAGAAGATTACAGACAAGCAAAAGGGTGTGAGAGGCGTAGTGCCACCAGGAATGTATGCTGAGTATGGCTATCTCCTTTACAAGACCGGAAAGAAAGATGAGGGCCTGTCTTTCCTGAAAAAGGAAGTGGAACTCTATCCTGAGTCTGATACTTACATTTCACGAATCATTAAACAGCTTGAAAAATGAAAAAACTTATATTGTTTGCACTTGTAGCAATAACGCTTGCTTCGTGCTCTACCCCAAAAACGATGGGAGAACAGTATGCTGCTATGTATGATGAGAAGCCAGTAGCCATAGCTGTAATGCCTCCCATCAACAGGACAACCCATGCAGAGGCAAAGGATTTTTTCTATACCACCATGTATCTTCCTCTCTGTGAAAAAGGTTACTACGTCTATTCTCCCTATCTGACCATGGAGATGTTTCAGCAAGAGAGTGCCTATGATGCCGAGATGTTTCTTGAAAACGATCTGACGGCATTCAGGAATGTGCTTGGCGCAGACGCCGTCATGTTCACCATCATCAAGGATTGGCGCAGAAACAATGTGGGAGGAAAACTCAAAGTCAATATCGAATACATTCTTCGGTCAACAAAGACTGGACAAACTCTTTATCAAAGGGAAGGTGAAATCTCGGTTGACACCAGTGTGAATTCTGGGGGTGGCGGCTTTGGAGCACTTGCAAGTTTGATTGCCACAGCTATTAATACCGCTGCTACAGACAAAGTCATTGCCGGTCGTAAATGTAATGCGTTCGTACTGTCAGACCTGCCCGCAGGAAAGTATTCGAATCAATATGAACTGGATAAGAGGAATCCTGCTGGAAAGCCTGTAATAAAAGCAACTGTAAAATAAAAAAACGTATTATGAAAAAGTATCTATTCTTACTCCTTACCCTTGTGGTAACATCACTCGCGTTTGTCTCATGCAGCGATGATGATGATGACAATCAGTACAACTCTGCCATTGTTGGCACATGGAAGATAACCGAAGTAAAAACTAGTCAGTCTGGAAGCTACATGGACTGGCCATTCAAGACAACGTACGCCTCCTTCAAGTCCGATGGTACATACTATGGTTCTGGCTATTTTGGCACTGGAAGTGGTACCTGGTCTATTAGAGGCAATACGGTGAATACTTATGTTGGTGGCGAGTTGTACGCTTCTTATGAGATTATTTCCGTTACATCAACAACCTCAGAGCTGAAGATGTCAATGGATGGTGACGCTATATGGATTAAATGCAAAAAGGAGTAATCATTCCTTTCACAAAATTCAAAAGGATGGCAGGGTCAATGACCTTACCATCTTTTTTTGTTGTTAGGTGAAGATGTGGACCTGTTGACATGCCAGTATTACCAGAGATGGCTATGACCTCTCCTGCATGAACATACTGCCCATCTCGAACAAGAATGGAAGACAGGTGACAATAGCTGATAGCATAACCAGCTGTTTGTATAACGACATATTTGCCGGAACGCTTGTTTTGTCCAATGCTCACCACCTTACCTGGGAACATGGAAAACACATTTTCATAGTGAGCTTTCAAGTCCACCCCATTGTGCATACAGTACCTATGCAAGATAGGATGATGCCGCATACCGAACCGAGAAGTTTTATGAATGCGTTTCAATGGCAACGAAGCATGAAGGAACGGCAACAGACCATCCGAGAGATTTCTACGGTCTGTAACAGCTCCATTCATGCATTCTTCATCAGGCATTCCCGTTACGGAATCCTTTGATGAAACACTATCCACAGAAGCAGGCAGCACTGTTTTCTGTGGATTTTTCTTTTTGTATATACGCTTGCTCTTTACCTCTCCAATAGTGTTGAACTGGGCACGAGTAACAGAGCATGATACAAAGAGTAAAAGTATAGAAATGAGTATGCTTTTCGTTTTCATTCTGCAAAGATAGTCAGACTGAATTTTACACAATCCAAATCTAATACAGTGGCTTTACTTTCCTAACTTTATTTATGCTTATAGTATGATTATTGGGCGAAAATCATACTACTATCATAACGATATATAAAACTAACACGATAACAGCTGACGCATAAATCTACTTCAATATATCCACTGTAACTTTGCTTTCGATTTGGCTGACTACACAGCGGTCAATCCTTACGTATAGGCACTTTGAAGCGAGTCAAATAAAGAATAATGTATAATTGAAAAAAGCAAATGAATTACAGTTTTGAAGAGAACGAGATGCCGTATGACATCCTCGAACGTTTCGGTCTGACGCAGACCATGATAGAAGACCTGCCTACCGATGTCCTCCAGAACATCTACAATGGCAAGAAGTCACCAGTCTTGCCTGTACATATCACGGCAGACGATGGTGAAGAAGTAAAGGCAAGAACCCGATTCAGTCTTGTTAGAACCGAAGAAGGCGGTGTCGATGTGCTCTTCTATCCCCAACTTGACGAGTATGACCTCAAATTGTTCAACGAGAGCCAAAGCCAGAACCTTCTTGCAGGAAAGCCGATCATTGGACATTTAGAAAGCAACGAGGTCGGCAGGGAGCTTGGTGGAAAGTCTTTCTTCCAGCTTGACCCGGAAAGCAGGCAGGTCATGAGCGTTCCGACCCCTGTCATTGGTCGAAACATACAGTATATCGCCGACCGCTATCACCTCACTGGCGCGGAGATGCAGAAATTGCAGAACGGAGACATCCTTACCATCATCGAAGATGAGGAAGAATATTCCATTGGTATAGACCTCAATGCAAAGACGGGCATCCGTTTCGCAGCAGGCAACGACATGGTCTGGAAGCGTGAAGGCAAGCGTGAATGGGACAAGTACAGTTTCGGCATCTTTGGTTGCTGGGCAATGGACGAGGCAGGCAACCTCGACTATGTACCCGAGGAAAGCTACACAGAAGAGATGTGGAACGAACTGAACAACAAGAGCAGAGCCAAAGCCATCAAGCTTTGAGCAACACACCATCGTAGCACCCACATGCTCTTTCAACAAAGAGAAAGTATAAGGGCATATACCAAACAAAAGTAAGCCTACAGTAACAACCCTCAAAAACAAAACAATATGGCAAATGTAAAATACTACCCAGAAGATGTGCTCGTGGAGAAAGTCCAGAGCGGAGAATATGGCTGGCTAGACTATATCAACCATCACTCACCAGAATGGCAGAAGGAATACACCGCTTACTGCATGGAGAGAAATCTCGTAGTGAATGAAGAATCGGCAGAGGAATTTGTCGATTGGAAGGGTGAGCAGATTGAAGCCGGTGAATAAGTAATGTAACACCATTATTGAATATGTCTATCATATCAAACTCATTACCAGTTGGAAGAGACCTGTCTCCAGAACTTCAGGAGATACTCCGACGCAATGGAATGCAAGCCCATATCATCCGACAAGGAGAAGGTTATCAGCTTGCAGTGCAGGGACATGACTCTCCACTGCTGACATACTCCATCACAGCGCAGCAGATGAGAGATCTCGTTGACTGGGGCACCAATTCAGCTAACAAGAAAGCGTACAACACCTTCGCCTCCCTTGTGAGCAATGATTTCTATATGCCCCGAAATTTCGTACACGCCCGTAATGCCAACGGACGTGTTGCCATGGGACTTCACGGCTACCGTATTGGCGTAGGTGAATATGGCCGACTGCCATGGGACAGACGATGCGCCCACATGATGATGGATCCATACCACGGACGTTTCCTTGGATGGACACCACGAAACCAGGAAGGATTCCACATGCGCCGTGTCGGTGGAGCCATGTTTATGCAAGGAGCACCTTTGGTGCCAGAACGCCCTGACGGCAGGATAAAACCAGGCGAAATGCAGAACGGTGGCTACGGCTTTTACTATAAGGGAGGACAACAGAACATGGTGCAGCAACCTTCACAGGACGTATTGTCAGACTTGCAATCTGTCATTCCCCCTGTGGAGGTGCGCCCTCGTTCTACAGAGCCCGCAAAGCCGTACAACGAGCTGATTACCTCCAAGGTCTATTTCAGTAACGAGAAGTGGCAGGAGTGTCTTGCTTCTCATGGCATTGTTATTGACCCAACAAGCAAAACACTGACTATCCAGTCCACTGCGACAAGACAAGACTTTGTCTACGACCTTACCGATGAAGAGTTAAGAAATCTCACCAGTAACTCCATCAAGGAAGTGCCTGTTCAGAATCGCATCGACCTCATCAACAATGTCATCAAGAATGATTTTCAGGACAAGTTGACCATGGATATGCTCAACTCAAAAGAGCAGATAGGTCTGAAACTCACCCCTGAGGTTGAAGCGGAACTCAACAGTCGGCAACAGATTGTTATTGATCAATCACAACCACTTGTTTATGACGATCAAGCCGTAGTCGAGCCAGAAGACCGCAGTATAGCCCATGTCGATGGCAACAGCCTTTACGAGATAAACGAAGGCAAAGGATGGTTCCGCGAAGGCAAGCACGGACGAGAAGTTCAGGTCGATGACATCAAGGTGGAGCCTGTCCGTGACGAAAAGGGCGAGATACAGAAAGACGAGAAAGGCAATGCCCTGTTCCGCATGACCGCCGTCATCAATGGCGAGAGCATCAGCCATGAGATAACCCAAAAGCAGTATGACAAATTCATGGCCATCGATGATTATCATCGCATGAAGCTCTTTTCTCATATCTTCAAGGAAGTTGATATGAAGAATGTGCCAGGTATGCAGTCAAACATCGGTGCAAAGATAGGAGGAGCCCTCCTTGCTGGCATTGCTATCATGGGAGAATTAGGCAGAGACCGATACGCACCTGCCGTTTTTGTAGAACATCACCACGACCCACGTCCGCATGTCTATTTCAAAGGCAGTGTTGACTCGCCCCAAGACCTCGCTTCGAGAGCCTTCGATGCAGGACTCAATGCAGGAGAACATGGCGTAGGCATGGGACATGGAAGATAAAAAAACACAGATTTACAGCCAATGACAGACGAACAGACATTTGAGAGCTACCGTAACCGTCTTGACATCCGGGACGTACTGGAAGACGCAGGCTACACGCTCTACAAGCGTGATGGCTTGCGCTATCCTGCCTATGTCCGTTTGGACAGTGACGGACGAAGAATCAGTGGTGACAAATACCTTGTCAGCCCTGGTCGCAACTGCTGTTTCCAGCCACCGACAATCAAGCTATACTCCGTCACCTCCTTCATTTGGGAGCACCCAGACCTCTTCTCAGAATACAAGCAAGGTATCAAGGAGTCAGCCCTTGTACATAAGGTTTGCCAGCGGCTTCTCAATATGCCTGTAGAACAAACAAGAAAGAGAGTCTTTGACCCCGTCCGTGATGGAAAGCCTTTTGATATGAAGGACTATCAAGTTCAGCATTTCCATCCCAATGACTTTGACTCTCAGAAGCCATTCTATGTCTTCTTCAAGTCCAGAGGGATAGATTTTGCCACACGCTGTGCCTTTCATGATAGTTTTGTACTTGCTACGAAGGCAGAGAAAGACGGCAGCATCTACAAGAACCTCTCCTTTCCCATGTACATTCCCGGGCAACCAGACAGATGTGTTGGATTCGAGGAACGAGGTTATCCACGCAAGGACGGCACAGCCCGAAAAGGAATGGCGGCAGGCAGCAATGCAAGCGAAGGAGTATGGATGGCCAGTCCCAAGGGAACAGACCTTAAAGATGCCAAGCATGTCTTTATCTTCGAGAGTGCCTATGATGCCATGTCCTTCTATCAGTTGCGGATGAACCAGGAATCGGGATTGGACTATCAGGGACGGCGTGAATTGAAATCGGCAGTTTTTGTCTCCACAGGAGGAAACCCAAGCTACGGACAGATTCATGGTCTCATCACCCACGCCCCCAATGCCACGTTTCACCTTGCTTTTGACAATGACATGGCAGGTAAACAGTTTGCCGACAACTTTGAGGAGATAGCGAGAGCCATGAGTCCTGTAGCCCCAGACAAAGTGGCGGTTGAGATGAAACCCTTCATTGAGAGCCTGCCAAAACCATTGGAGACAACGAAGGATTTGATTGCCATTGATGACGAGCAATACGATGAACTTCCCAAGCCGTTACGAGAGCTCTATCTCAAATATGACTCAGCAAGGGAAGAAGCCTTGGAGTATCACTATTCCCCTTTCTTATGTCAGGAAGACAAACAGGATGCTGCGGACAAGATGAATCTGGCATATAAAGAGTTCAAGGATGCATTGTTCGAGAAACTGAATGTGAAGGAGGGACAGAGTCTTCAACCTGTCAAGACCATACGGGAGACTCCATCAGAAGCTTATAAGGATTTCAATGACGAGTTGTTGGACAAGAAGCAGTATGCCCTCACCGATGTCATAGAAACAGCCTTTGACGATGACGGCACAGACCTGACTGTTGAGCGACAGGAGGAGAACGAAGAGACTAAACATCACGGAATGAAGCGATAAGGAATATGGAAGACATCGTCCGAAAATTCAAAGTCATCACGTTGAGACCACACTGGTCGCAATACATCATCTCTCAGGGCTTGGCGTTTATCATCAGCTGCGCCCTCTTTCTCGTAGCAGGACATGACAGCATCACCTACAAGTGGCCGTTTGTCGTTCTCGGTTCCATCATGACATGCTTCATGCTCTATGGATGCCTGTATCTTCACAAGCTGAGATACATCATCACCTCGGAGCAGCTCATCATCCAGCGTGGAGTCTTGACGAGAACCAGCGACTACATTGAGTTGTACAGAGTTGTTGACTTCAGTGAGAACCGTGATATACTTGAACAGCTGTTCGGCTTGAAGACCGTATGGATTTTCAGTGGCGACCGCACCAATCCCAAGCTCGACATCTACGGCATCAGGGAGAACATCGATGTGGTAAACATTGTACGTACAAGAGTGGAATACAACAAGCGAAGAAAGGGCATCTATGAAATCACCAACAGATAACATCATTATGCGTATCAGAACAATAGCCAAGGAATACGATGGCAGGTGGATGATTGTCTCTGCCATCGCCCTTGCCATGCTCCTGTTTGGGACAAGGGCACATGCCCAGATTGTTTCCAGCAATCCTCTGGAATATGTTGCTTTGGCAGAGGGCAATGACCTTATCAATGGTCAAATCAAGCATCAGATTGAGGACCAACAAAAGACTGCACTTCTTCAAAACACCATCGCAGCGGAGTTTACTCAGATACACAAATGGGAGAAGAAGTACAACAGCTATCTGAAAACAGTATCTGGCTATGCCTCCACGCTGAAAGCATGCACCTCATTATATGATGACGGAGTGAGACTCTTCATCAACCTTTGCTCTTTGCGAAAGGCTATCGCATCCAATCCCCTGGGCATTGTATCGACGATGAGTATGAACAACCTCTATATCGAGACAGCCACGGAACTCGTCACTGTATATACCACACTCAAAGAAGCCATAGCCAAGGGAGGCAACGAGAACATGCTGACAGGAGCAGAAAGAAGCAAAACCCTTTGGGAGTTGAACGACCGGCTTGCCCAGTTTAACAAGAAACTCACACGCCTGTGTCTCAGCATCCGCTATTACACCATGGCAGATGTATGGAACAATGTGACCGCAGGCATGATAGACAGAAGCAACGCAGAGATTGCCGCCCAGGCACTGGGAAGATGGCGCAGGTGTGCCAATGTAGTAACACCATAATAAAAGATTGTTTCAGGATAACAACATGAGTATTCGCATTTGTTCATACATAAGAATGGTTGTTCTCACCATCCTGTTCTTCGGGAAAAGCGTGAGTCTTCTTGCCCAGGGCAATGACCCTGTATTGGCAGGAATGATACTCATGTACACAGACAAAGCCAAGAAGGAGCTGAAGCAACAAGAGAAGATGATGCTTCTGGAATCCACAGGACATATATGGATCAAGGAAGAGGTGGAAGGCACCTCCGACCTACAGAAAGAGTTCAATGACTACCTCGACAAGTTCCACAGCATCATCACCTATGCTGCACAGATATATGGCTTCTATCATGAGATAGACCATCTCATCGACCAGCTTGGGACATATTCCAACCAACTCGGCACTCACACCACCAATGCCCTTGCAGTAGCCCTTTCCTCCAACAGAAACAAGCTGTATAGGGAACTCATCATGAACAGCGTTGATATTGTGAATGACGTAAGGCAGGTCTGTTTGTCAGACACCAAGATGACAGAGAAGGAACGTCTGGAGGTATTGTTTGGCATCCGTCCCAAACTAAAAACCATGAACAGGAAACTCAAAAGGCTGATACGTGCAGTAAAGTACACTTCGCTGGCAGATGTCTGGGCAGAGATTGACTACAATGCCAGGAGCGAGGCTGACAAACCCACCATCGTACAGCAATGCAAAGAACGTTGGAAGAGAAATGCCAAGGTTAGATAAAGTATAAGACATATCAGGATAACAAAATAACAAACAATCAATTATATCATAGAACCATGGGTTGGGCATCATTATTGAAAACTGCTCTCCGTCTTGGCGGTAGAGCAACAAAGGCGACATTCTCCACGATGGGCAGTGCCGCACTACATCCGCAACAGACGTTGAGAGGAATGGGCACGGCAGTAAAGTCTGCGACAGTCGGAGGAGCACTCGGCTATATCGGTTGGGAAAAGCTCACCACTGACAAGAGTGTGGTAGGCATTGTAAGCGATGCTGTCATTGGAGAAAAGACTACAGACAAGATTGGCGATACCATTTCAGACATCGGTGAAGGTGTCCGTGACATAAAAGACTCTGTCAATGGTCTCAACAACGGTGTCAATGGAGCCGTCGAAAGCATTGACAGCAAATGGGAAGGCATGTCAGGTTTCCTCCGTGCCATGTTCTCTGGTCATGGCGGTGACATGATGGGAAATTTCTTCAGCAACATTGGTCGTGGCAACGTTTCAGGACTGAGCATAGTAGGACTTATCGTGTCTGCTCTGCTTGTATTCGGACGTTTCGGGTGGCTTGGCAAGATAGCAGGAGCCGTTCTCGGCATGATGATGATAGGCAATAATTCCAGTCTGAATCAAGTATTTGGAGGCAGCAGGGCATCACATAACACCCCATCAGAGAGCAAGCAACCAGAAGTCGAGCATACCAATGGTGGTGGAAGACGCAGATAAACAAAACAACATAAAAGAATACACAATGCAATTTACACAAGAAATGATGCTGCACTCCGACAGTGGCTATTGCATGCCATTCGAGGAAAGAAACGGAGACGTTCAGATGAGCCTTGGATATGGCAAGCAGAAACATCCGCAAACAGGAGAAACCTTCTTCAACCATGGAGTAGATTTCAAGGTCAACAACTACCTCCTTTCCGCTGTGGCTACCGGCAAGGTCACAGGATTAGGCAATGATGCCATCCACGGCATCTATCAAGTCACACGCTACGGGGACTATGAAGTCATCTACAGCCACCTAAGCAATGTCTTTGCCAACTACGGGAAAGAGGTCAAGGCAGGTCAGGTTATTGCCGTCAGTGGCCGCTCACTGCACATCGAGGTGAAATACAAGGGAGAGGAACTCAACCCTTTGGAGTTTCTGACGATGATCTACAGCAACCTGAAGGTCATGGAGCAGCACGGCAGACCTGGTGCCGCACCACAGTTCGTCACTTTGGACATGGATGTGCGCACTGCATACGACAAAGACCAGGAAGAGATTGAGAACTTGATGATGCGGTTTTTCCCAGACTACATGACAGACATGAGTAAGGGCATTTACGTCTTACCCGAGCATACGGAGCTTGCCTTGCGCAACATCTTCACCATGTCTGCCATGAAGCATTACTTCTTCGAGACCATTCCAAGCATGGCAAACCCACTGGGTATGGGTGCCAAGAGCATACCCATTGCAGAAAGAGTGCAGAACCTGCTGATAGCCGATTTCCTCAACTATCTTGCCTTGCGACATCAGATATTCCTGTCAAGCATGAGTGCTGTCGAAAAAAAAGCCCAAGACAGAGCCATAGCGACGAGTGGTCTGGTGGATCCACTGGCGGGATTGGAGATTGACGTACAGAGTTTCGATATTCCCCGTCTTGTCAGTGTCTATCCCGACAAATCAGGTATCAGATGGTGGACAAAAGCATGGTTTAACAACAGCGAAGCAGGCGAATCCGCCATCGAGATAGAACGTGAGCTTGCCATCAAGTTTATCAATGACAACATTGAAAAAGACGCATGGCTTGAAGAGTATTTCCCGAAGCAGATGGAGGTCTATCACAACGCCATCGAGCAGACCCGAGAACAAATCCTCAATCAATTAAACCTCTAATGTATCAGTTATGGCAGAGTCAGAACAAGACAAAATATTCAGAACAAAGGTAATCCCGATTATGGATAACGTTCGGGAAAGGCTTTTGAGAAATCAGGCGGACGAGTTTAGGGAACACTCCTTTTCTTTCGGCAGCTTGATGGCTGGTGCCATTGGTCCAGACGGAGGTATGGCAGCAACCCAATCCTATAATGACAGGTTACGATATACAGGAAAGTGGAACTCCAAGACCACAGAGGACTATATCGAGATGGTCAAGAAAGAGTTGAAGCTCGTGGGTGTCACGGTTGATGCTGCCATGGAGAAGAAGATGATAGACAAGATGATAAAGGACAAGATTCCTCGCTCATCCATTGAATATATCATCAGGAAAGCAGCCACAAGCACCCTTTTCTACCTTCCCCAAGAGGTGGCGAAATCCCCTTTGGAGAGAAGCATGGATGCAGAAGCCGAGCGACGATACAACCCGTCAGCATGGGAGAAGAACACAGGACGTGCCATAGGTTCTGTCACCGACCTCCTCTGTATGGGAGGTTTTGGCGGTGGTTGGAAGACTGCTGCCACCTGGGTCGGCGGCGATCTTGTCTTGTCTCATTTTGCAGATAAGCATGAAGACCGTTCCGATGTTCCCCTTGTCATCCGTCCCGGCATGGAAGAAGAATATCGTAAAGCTCAGAAGGCGGTCAAACAGCAAGAGCAAAAGGAGGAGAAGCAAGGCTCCACAGCAGAAAGCAAGGAAGTCGCAGAAGAGGAAACGCCAACTGAAACACCTGCATCACCTGAGCAGACACCAGCAGAGCAAGCTGCCGGTACTCCAGAACAGACCAATATGGACGGTTGGCAGGGATTGCTCACCTCTTTTGGGCTGAATGGGATTGGAGACGTAACCCATAACCTTGGCTATGTGCTGGCCATGCTTCCTGATATGCTTATAGGATTGTTTACTGGCAAGACAAAGTCCATCAATCTGAAGGACAACATGATGCCTATTGTCTCCATTGTGGCTGGAATGTTTGTCAGAAACCCCATCCTAAAGCTGGTACTCATTGGCATGGGAGGGTTGAACCTCATCAACAAGGCTGGGCATGAAGCGATGGACAACTTTAAGGAACAGCAACATCCAGAGACAAGCCACTCACAGACTCATTACCGTGTCTATCCAGACGAGCCCCTCAATGGGCGTATCGTCAATCCTGAGATACGTGCCAACTGCCTTGTTGCGACGATAGACCGTGTACCCTGCACCATTGCTCTTCCTGACAGGGTTGTTGATGCCTACACACAGGGAGCTTTACCGCTCAACACCCTCGCCAATGCCGTATTGGCAAGGCATGACCAGATGCGCCAGATGGCATCTGAGAACTATGAGGCAAACGAGCGACAGACTATTGTAAGACCACTTGCTCAAAGATAACAGATCAGATATGAAAAGATATTGGTATAAGTTCCGTGTCAAGTACGGCAAAGTTCTCGACACGGGAAAACAGAAGAAAGTCAGTGAAGAGTATCTTGTCGATGCAGAGAGTTTCACTGAGACAGAGAAGCGAGCCACCAAGGCTGCTACCGACCTCATTGGTACAAGAGACTTCGACATCACGGCCATCTCACGTGAGCCCATCACTGAAATCCTCCACGAAGAGGAGAATGAAGACAATCACTGGTACAAGACCGTTGTATCATTGGTTAGTGAAGATGCAGAGACAGGGGTAAAGAAGTTCTCGCCGCAGACCATCTATGTCAATGCCTCAAATACCACAGAGGCAGACAGTCTGCTCAGGGAACATATGTCGGACACCCTGTCCGATTGGGAAGTAAAGTCCATCACAGAAACAAAGGTACTTGGAGTGCTGGGCTACAAAGGATAGCAAAGACAGCTGAATTATGACAGAAAAGAATCAACAAGAGAAGATGGCCGCAGAACGTCAGGTGGAACTGTTCACCCATGCTTTTGAGAAAGCCAAGGATAATGGAGGCGTTTGGTTGGATAACAAAGGCCGTAAGGCTCCCGGACTCTACCAGAAGCATTTGCAGGTATCACCCTTCAATGCCATCATATTGGGTATGCACGCAGACCAGCACAACTACAAGACCAACCAGTACACCCTTTTCTCTGATGCAAAGAAGCGAGGAGAATCCGTACAGACCAAGGAAAAAGGCGTACCTTTCTTATGGTACAGCTGGAACGAGTATGTCAGCAAGAGTAATCCTGATGACAGGATTAGCCGTGCCGACTACCAAGCCCTGTCAGCAGAGCAACAGTCCGACTACAAAGGCATCCGTACCCGTGAGGTTCGTGCACTGTTCAATATAGAGCAGACCACATTACCCATGGTTGACAAGACTTCCTATGAGAAGGTGGTACAGGACTACGGACGTTTGGAAGACCGTGTCGATGTGGCAGCAGCCTCAGAAGAGATCCGTCATAGAGTAGAGAATTTGTTGGCAAACGCAGGTCAATATATGGTAGAAATCCGTTCCGACTCATCTGGAGTGGCACATTACGACAGCGCGAAGGATGTCATCTTCTTGCCAGAAGTCTCATCCTACGAGCACTATGAGGACTACGCAAGAGATGCCGTTTCTCTCCTTGTCTCTGCCACCGGTCATCAGCAACGCCTTGCCCGTGAGGGAATGGGGGTTAAGAACGGCAAGACCTCACCAGAAGATGCCGAGAAGCAGGAACGCCTGATTGTAGAGGTTGCCACTGCTGTCAAGTTGCAGGAATTGGGCATTTCGGCAAAACTCTCTCCTGAAAGCTTGAAGATGACCGATTATTGGTCAAGGGAACTCAGAGAAAACCCCTGTTTAGTGGATATCGTCGAAAGGGATGTCAACAATGCCGTTGATATGCTCCACAAAGCTGAAAGAGGAGAGAAAGTAGAGCTCAACAGCCAGGCGGCACAGAAACAGATTAACGCCATCCGCAGCATCCTTCCGAAGCATTTCTATGTGGCAGACGAAATCAAGACCTTGCCTAACAGGGACACCAAGGAGTTTGTCATCGTCAAAGACCCCAGCAGCAAGATGGCTGACGTGGTGCTTCCCGAAGGAGCGTCGTTGGGTGCAGACAATGATATTCCAGGAATGAACAAAGGACGTATCGAACATGCTTTGCAGAAAGAAGGTTATGACACGGTCACCTTCTACAATGCCGATGGCTCCATGGGCTATCGTCCTGACGACAGTTTCTTTGACGGAAAGGCTGTTTCCGTTGCCCGGCTTAACAAATGGAACTTAGACACCATCACCCTTCTCGACGTGTCGGATGCCGTCAAGCGTTCTGGTGCCGTTGACTTCGAGAGGATTCTCATGATGCGGGACGATGACGGCAAGTGGGCACTCTACATGAAGCCAGAGAACGAGAAGAGCTTCTGTGTCTATCCTGACAAAACAGATGTCAACCTCTTTTTCACGACCGTAAAGCAAGGTAACGAGGAAGTGACAGAGTCGATGCGTCAGGATATGGCGCAGAAATACTACCTTGCCACCACAGAGAAGCCCGAACAGAGGGTTGACATTTTCAAGAGCGATGCTACTCCCGAAGAACTCAACCAGATTGAGAGAGTCAACATCTTCAAGACCAAGGCTACCGAGACACAACCCAGTGTTATCCTCTGCTTGCCTACGGTAAACGGAGAGAAGCTCAAACCTCGTGAGGTCACCCCCTCTCAATGGCAACGCCTTTGGCTTGCGGATGACATGCAGGACTACAAGAAGCATCTTGCTGCCAGTCTCTTTGCAGATGTTCTGCGTAAGGGTCGCACAGATGCTGTCGCTGTAGGTACAGACAAGTCCGAGCAGGAGGCACAGACTGAGGATGTCGCTCAGAAGCCTGTTCAACAAGAAGATAAAACAGAGGAGGATTCCAAGAAGGAAGATAAGCAAAAAGAAGAAGCCAAGGAAGAAACGACAAAGGCAGAGACCAAGACGGTGGCTGCTGCCAGCCTCTCTCCCATGCTTAAACAATTCTACGACCTCAAAGCAAAGCACCCGGATGCCATTTTGCTGTTCCGCTGCGGTGATTTCTATGAGACATACTGCAATGATGCGGAAAAAGCTTCCAAAATACTTGGCATCACACTCACCAGAAGTAATCGCACCAAGGACATTGAGGGCAAGCCTCTCAGCATGGCAGGTTTTCCATACCATGCCCTTGACACCTATCTCCCCAAGTTGATTCGGGCAGGCGAACGTGTAGCCATCTGCGACCAGTTGGAGGCTCCTAAAAGAAATCAGGAATCCGCTGAAAACCAAGTGGTGGAAAGTGCCAGGCAAGAAGAAAGCAAATCATCTGGAAGACACCGCTAATGTTTAGAACGACATGTCAAAGAACAAAGAATACATAGAGAAGTATGCAGAGTATGCCATGGAGCAGATGCGCCGCTATGGCATACCTGCTTCTGTTACCCTGGCACAAGGCATCTGCGAGAGCGCAAGCGGACAGAGTGAACTGTCTCGTAAGGGCAACAATCATTTCGGTATCAAGGCTACCTCCAGTTGGATTCAGAATGGAGGCAAGTACCTTGTCTATACCGACGACCGTCCTAATGAGAAATTCTGTCAGTATGCTTCTGTGGGAGACTCCTACGAGCACCACTCCAAGTTTCTGAAAGAGAACAAGCGATACGCAGCCCTTTTCAAGCTCTCCCCTGACGACTACAAGGGATGGACTGCTGGTCTGCAGAAGGCAGGCTATGCTTCCAGCAGCAAGTATGCTTCCACGCTTCAAAGCATCATTGAGGCTAACGACTTGCAGAAATACGACCGCATGGTCATGCAGGAGATGCAGGCGCAAGGCAAATCCTTCGGTGTTGCTACAAACCCTCGTAGCAACGAAGGGCATACAGTCCAAGCTGTTGAAACGGACTCAGAGAACAAACATTACTCTTATCCCTTGAAACGCAGTGAGTTTATGCTTGTCACCTCGCCTTTTGGAATGAGGGATGACCCAATGAATCCTGGTGCAAAGCAGATGCACAAGGGCATTGACATCCAAGCGAAGCATGACGAAGTCCTTGCTACAGAAGACAAAGGTAAAGTCATCAAGGTGAACAACAACACTGATGGAGGTGCCGGTCGTTATGTCACTGTGGAATACAGCAGACCGAATGGCAACAAGTACCAATGCACGTATATGCACCTTAGCCGCATCGATGTCAAGGTTGGCGATGAAGTGAATGCGGGACAAAAACTTGGCATGTCTGGGAATACTGGCACAAGGACAACAGGCGAGCACCTTCATTTCAGCGTCAAGAGTGTGTCATCTGATGGTACAAAAAGGGATATAGACCCAGCTGCTTATCTGGCGGAGATTTCTCAGAAAGGAGGAATTACGCTCCAGACCCTGTATAACGGCAAGGATATTACAGCCCAGTATAAGGCACAAAATCCTATAGATGGAAACACTGTCAGTGAGGTTGCAAGCAATCCAGAGGACTGGATGAAGAAGCTGCTTTCTTCCGAAGACAGTGGCGTTAACATGCCTCTTGGAGACCCTGTGATAGAACTCATGATGACTATGTTCACCTCCCTCATGGCTCTTGCATTGCAGATTGACAACAAAAGTGAGGAGGAGAAGATGCAGAAGGCAACGGAAGCTGCCATCACCAAGTCCATCGACCTCACCTCTCTTCTTCCCTCTTATAGAATTTGTTCCATCACTCTACAGGGTAACAAGCCATTCCTTCAAGTGGACAATGGTAGCGTGCAGTTTTCCCGTGAGCTTACAAATGCAGAAATCGTTAAGATACAGCAGACCCTTGGCAACACAGCGTTAAGTCAAGAAGAAAAGCGAAGAACCATTGCCACCATCATCAACTCCGCTGTTGTCTCTCACCAAATGTCTCAGAATTATGAGAATGGCATGGGTGCTCAGGCAGACAGACAAGAATCAGTTCAAATCAGATAATTCGTACAACAAAACAATTCTATTATGATCAAATGTAACGTAACAGTATGTGGCACCGTATCACGCCAGGCGCAGATTCGTGCCAACAAAGAAGGGAAACAATTCATCTCGTTCGGAGTGAAAGTTGTTATCCCTGCCAAATCAGGTATCAACAAGACGATTGAAATCAGTGTTGCCAAAGACACGGACAATCAAGGCGAAGCCGTCAATTATCCTGTTGGTTCACGCATCGAGGTGGCTGGTGTACTCCAGTTTCACAAGAAAGGGGACATCGTCTATTACAACCTCTCCGCTACAGGTGTGAACAACTTCAACGCCAGTAGTCAGGACGCTATCACTGGCAGCATGGAGTTCCGTGGTACCATCGGGAAACAGGTTGATGTGAAGACGGACAAGAAGGGCAATCCCTATACTCTGTTCTCAGCTTACAGCAGTGAGAAAGACGGTGATGCTTACGCTTACACATGGGTGCGTTTCATGCAGTTCGGTTCAGCAAAAGAAGAATGGGTACAGGCAAAAGCTGGCATCAATGCCAAGGGAGACCTGCAAATAGGAGTCTTCAATGACCGCATAGACCTAGCTTGCCGTGTGACAGAACTCACGCAGTGGGAGAAATCTACCAATCAGTCTAACTAAACAAAACTGATATGACAGAACAAAAGAAATACAATACAGATGGAAAGACCAGTGAAGACAGGGCTCTCGATCTCTTTGCAGACATGATGATTGAGCGCATCAAGTCGCTGAGCAGCAAAGATGGTTGGAAGAAGCCCTGGTTTACCGAGGGCTCGCTGTCATGGCCAAAGAACCTTTCTGGACGTGAATACAACGGCATGAACGCCTTGATGCTTATGATGCACTGCGAGAAGAATGGGTACAAGCTCCCAATTTTCTGTACTTTTGACCGTGTCGCCGGGCTTAACTTCACCAAGGACAAGCAAGGCAAGAGACAGCAGGCGAAAGGCAGTGGTGGTGAGGCGTTGCCACAGGTAAGCATTTTGAAAGGCGAAAAGAGTTTCCCTGTCTTTATCACCACCTTTACTGTTGTGGACAAAGAGACCAAGGAGAGGGTGAAGTATGATGACTACAGACAGATGTCAGAGGAACAGAGACAGAAGTATAATGTATATCCAAAATTGCAGGTTTACAATGTCTTCAATGTTTCGCAGACCAATCTTCAGGAAGCACGTCCCGAGCTGTACAAGAAACTCGAGGAATCATGTAGGCAGTCAAAACCGATGGAAATGGGCGAAGACTTCTCTTTCCCACCTGTGGACAAGATGATTAAAGAGGACGGGTGGATTTGCCCCATAAAGCCCATCTTTGGAGACTCTGCATACTATTCCATCAGCAAGAATGAGATTGTTGTGCCAGAGAAGAAGCAGTTCAAGGATGGGGAATCATTCTACTCCAATCTCTTTCACGAAATGACCCATTCCACAGGTGCAGAGGGGCAGTTGAACCGTATCAAACCTACATCTTTCGGTTCTGAAGAGTATGCCCGGGAGGAGCTTGTTGCTGAACTGACTGCTGCCTTGACAGCACAGCGATACGGCATGACCAAGCACCTGAAGGGTGATTCCGCTGCCTATCTGAAATCCTGGCTTGACTCACTGAAAGAGTCTCCTCAGTTCATAAAGACCACGTTGATGGACGTGAAAAAAGCCAGTTCGATGCTCACACAGCACATTGACAAGATGGCGTTGGAGATTGAGAAGGAAGAATCCGTCAGGCAGGATAACGGAAATGGAAAAAGCTATCTGTCTGTAGAGGACGGAGACCATGCTGTCTTAGCCTATAATGGTTCCGCGGTGTACATCCAGCATCATGAGAAGGAGGACTCTGTGAAAGTCGCTGTCCCAACGGATAAAGGACTGGAGGTAAAGTTCACCCTTCCCTATGACCACACCAAAGACCTTGACCGAAACTTTCAGGAGGCTTTTGCTCAATACAAAAGTCAGACGGAACCTTCCGAAACGAAAGAGAAAGTCTATTATGCGTCCGTTGCCTACCTGCAATCGACCGATGACACCTCGGAATTGGACAAGCTGAAAGAGCGCGGTGACTATGATGGACTGCTGAGACTTGCCAAGAATTACTATGACGGAAACGGCATGGATGAAGAGCAGACCTATAAGAAACCATGTCAAAACAGGGGCGATGACCTGCTGATTGAGGACAAGGACTTCGCCGTGGTGTACAATGGTAGCGTGGGAGGTACTTATGAAGTATTTGCCAAATATTCAGAGCAGGATGTCCGCAATCATATAACACGCTATGGCATCGGTCGTGCCAGTGAGGATGTGAAGGAGGTTGCACGGGAAATGACCCATGAGGCATTTACTGCAATGGCTACACGTAAGCTCCCCATCTTACACATGCCTAATGATTCTCTCCTCTATCTTCAGTACAACAAGGAGAAGGACAGCATAGATGTTGGAACCGTAACAAATATCGGATTATCTGTTAAGCATTCATTTCCCTACGACCACGACCAATCCATGGACATGAACATTCAGGGAGTCCATGACCAACTCCAGGACATGAAGGAATACCAACAAGAAGAGCATGTAGCTAAATCAGCCTTTCATCGGTAAAGTTGTTCATGTCAAAGAAATATTATCAGCCGCAAGATGTGTTGTCTTGCGGCTGATTGTGTTATTCCATGTTCTTTACGACACCCATAAAGAGCAATTCATCATATTCGCCTGTTATTGCAAACGCAAATGGTCTGTCTAACCTCATTGTCAGAGGTTGCAGCATTTCATCTGGTGGCGGACATCCCACTTTGCATTCTGCTATGGTCAGAGTGGCTGCTTCAGTACCTTCTTCCTCCACGTTGATGACGCACTGCTGCTTTATCTGACTGATATGCGCAGGTTCGTCTGTTATCTTTGGGAAGCAATCATCCTTGTCAAACATGTTTCCAAGTCCCAACTCACGCAGAACATCTTCAAATGATAGCGTGTTGTCGAATCGGAAGCGTGGCATGTAAAAATCCACTTCGCAAATGTCGGTCTCATCGTCCATCCAATCTACCGTTTCCATAATGCTCCCAATGCTTATTCCCTCTTTTGGCAGCACCAAGACCATACTATGTGCATGATCCCGATAAGGCAGACGAATGACCTGATACATGTCTGTCTCAGCATATTCTGCCTCTTCGATGATTTATCATAAAAGGCGAAGAATTATTCGTTGTCTTCTGTAATGTTGTCACCATAAAAGCAAAGGTGCCTACTCGTCACGAGCAAGCACCCAGTTATTATGAAAAAAAGTTTTTAGTGCGTTCAATTTCTATGGAACAGGCATTGTCTATGACTATGTACACATGTATATTTGTGTACATGTATTCATGTATTCATTAACACGCTATTGCTACGCCTGCTTCAAGCATAGGCTACTTGGACAGAACCACGATAGTGAATCGGTTGGCTTCATTCGCGTCGTACTTGTCTATACCACCATAATTCTTAATCTGTATCTGGGAGTCTTTTATACCACGTTCCACGAGAGACTTGGCAATATAGTTGGCACGTCGTTGGCCGAGTTCCTGGTTTCCTGACTGAGTACCTGTAGCACTGTCTGCTGCACCTGATATTGACACTTTCAGATTCTCATCCTTTGCGATACGCGCAATCTCATCGAGATTGACCATTTGAGAATCGTCAACGAGTTTGTCCGAGTTGATTTGAAAGAAGAAATACACAGGTGTTCCCAGACCTATTCTTATCTGGTTAGTCTGACCATCTTCATCTGTCAATCCCGCATTCTTGCCATTGCCGTCCGCTTTCCAATCCTCAGAGTCCATGTTGCTGTCCTGTAAGTTTGAAGAGTCTGACATGTTGAGACGGGCACGGAGAGAGTTGAGACCGCTGTAGCTGTTTTTCGGATAGATGGTTTTGACATCGTCTTCTCCAGCCAGTCGTTTTTGAAGACGGGCATTCTCCATTTTCATCTGGTCGATATAGTCTCTTAGATATACATTTTCCTCAATATAGGGAGCAGCGTCAATGACCCGCTTCCATCCTGTCTTGCCAATGGTAAAGGACAGGCCTGCTGAAACGGTAAGCATGTGGTCCCCGAATTTTGTTGAAGTACCGATGTCATCAAAGTTCTTGGCTGTTGTCATTCCGCTTATCCCGGCAACGAGATGAATACGGTCATTGAGACGGTATCGTGCCTCGATGCCGTATGAAAAGGCGAACGGATGGCTGCCACTTGAACCTCCTGAGCAAGTACATGAGCCCGACCAGTCAGAGTTGTGTATCATACCAACTCCAAGATATGGTATCACATCCCAAAGAGGTATTCCATTCTCGTTACAGCGTATGCTGGATGTCAGGTTATACATGAAGTCAGCGTGAATGAACTGGTATTTCATGCTTTTGAACTCAGCATTCTTGAATGACAGTCCTTGGAATCCTATACGTCCACCGATTGCGGGTGTGAACCACTTGCCGAGTCCCACCTGCAATGCAGGCTTCACTCTGTCGAACACATCCCCACAACCGATGGGCGACCCAAGAAAAGCAGAAGCCCCGCCCTTTACTTCAATGAACCAATTTCTACCCCAGTTGGCTGCTTCGCTTACATTCTTGAGATATGTAGGATTGCCAGACAAGAGCATAGGCTCCTGACTGAACGTTTTCTGATGAATGATACTGTCCTCATACTGGTGAACAGGTTCTGCCTTTATCGTCATTGCTGCAAGGCAGGACATAGACATGATAAGAATTTTCTTTCTCATTTTGTGTTATGGATTTAATTGTTAATACGAGGTGTAAACAAACGAGCTGATGTCACATTTTCTTTTTTCTGCTGACAAAAGGCTTGCACATCTTACGAGCCATGGCCAGGCATCGGCGTGCCCACTCACGGTCATCTTCATCGGGACGTTGTCCCCAGCCGGAACTGGGACCACCTCCACCGCCACCATGAGTCTGAGCGATGGTTGTAGCATCATCGATGAAGCCACATACCAGATTGAGCGCAACCTTTACGACATGGTTCCCTTCCTCTGCCAGCTGCATGAGCAATGTACCGTCGAAGTCGAGTTTGACATCATCTGGCAGTTTGGGGAAACGCGAAGTGAACTCCTGTGCCATCGTATCAAGGATGACACCATTCAGATGATAGCTCATATTGTGAGCCCATGAAAGTTCAGACCTGTTGGCTTTCTCTTCCAGTTCACTTGCCTGCTGCTCTATCTCCGCCTTATCCTTGCGGAGAGTGTCAAGCAACTGGTTAGTCTCATCGAGCTTCTTCTCTTTGTCTGCCAGTTTCGTCTCAACCAAAGCCTTCTGCTGCTCCAGATGCTGAATCTTACGGGCAATCCCCGCACTGATGCTATCGCTGTTGGCTTGCAGTTCACGTAACGGTCGGAGCTCATCCTCCAGCCTTTCCTTCTCTGCCTTCAGATTCTCTATCATAGAGGTGAAGGACTTCTGTTTTTTCTGGGCAATAGCCAGTTCGACATTGAGGTCTTTCAGAGCCCTTCGGGTGTTATCCATCTGAGCTTCGAGTGTCACACATTCGTTGGCGAGCCATCGCCGGTACTCTTCCGTCGAGCGGTGTCTGGCACCAGTCTCTGTTATCGACACCCCTCTTGTAAGACCCCATTTCTCGTTCACCTTGGCCAGCTCATCATGCAGGGCAAGCATGTAGTTCTTGAAATCAACACGGTTTTGGCCATGGAAGATTTTCTTGAATGCGAACTTCTTTTCCTCGTCAATAGGAAGAAGCGCACAATGCACATGAGGGTTTTTCTCGTCACAGTGGACGATGAACGATATGATGTTTTCTTCACCATATTTGTCAGACACGAAACGATAGATGTCCTTTGCCCATTCTTCTATCTCTGGCATTCTGCGGATGTGCTCATTGCCCTTCTTACTCTCAAAATCCACCTCTTGGTTGCCAAAGGCTAACTCACGCATACGTTCTGTAGAGCCACCGAAGATGAAGTTGACCACTGTTCGGTAGCGTGGTTCATCCAGTCCTTCGTTGGGGTCTTTGATGCCACGTGAGGCAAGATTTTCTGCCATACGTCTTGTTAACGGACGGCTCTTGTCTATTGGGGTCACGATGCCACCCCTCTGTATCTCGAAGTTGAGATGTTCGCGGCTTCTGTCGTAGTTTCCCTCACGCATAGCCTGCTCCCATCCCTTGTCCGTCCATGCCCTCAGCTCCTCGTTGCTTGACTGTGCAAGCCCCTTGGAGGTCTTGATGTCCATGACTTGTTTTCCCGCTTTGCTCATATTCAAATGTTATTTTAATTTCTCTTCAAAGCCATTTTTCAGTCTGCTAAACATCGTCTCAGAGACGAGCCTTTCTGACCCAGCTTGCTGTTTATCTGGTCAGCCCTCCCGACAACCATAGGAGGTCGGGGTATTAGGCTTCCCGAGACTGAAAAAAAGTGGCACGTGCAAGCACGCTGCCTATCGTTGCTTAACTCCATTCAGCGAAGTGCCTACCGAGCGTCTGAAACGCTTTGGCGAGATGGTTATTAGAAAGGATGATTCAATGGTCATTGTTTTCAGCAGAAGAAGAGACCGAAGGGGTCTGGGTTGGTGGCTGCTTATGTCCCCTAATTGAGGGGCATGGAGGCTTATCGTAATAGGTGGATTCAACACCTGAGCTGTAATGCTCAAAGATGCAGTCCATGAGGATTACCTCACCCTTGGAATACTCCGATGTCACTTCTGCCATAAAACTGGGCTTGCTGTTGGTACGTAATGCAGCAGCCATGATGCCAAGTGTAGCAATCACTTTGTGCCAGTCCCAGACATGGTCTTTACCGAACAGGAGCCCGACCGAGTCAGATAACTCTTCAGGCAATTGTTTGTGTGCATCGAGGACATGAAGCATCGATACTGCCAGGCCGTCGAATATGACAGTCTGCTCATTAAGCACGTGTCGTGCAGGTATTCCGCCATTCCCTTCTTTCTTTGCCATGTCCAACTTCAAGGCATAATACCGGTTGTAAGATTCTGCCACTTCTTTTGCTCTTGTCCTGCCTTTGAGATAGCGAACAAACTGCATGGCGCAGAAGTCGAGAATATCGTCTGGTGTCTCAACAAAGAGAGACAGACGCTGTGAGAGGTTGACCGAGAAGATGAAGCTCTTGGAATAAGGCTTGGTAGAAATATGTCCGAGGTTTGCCAGCCCCGCGATAAATTGCCGGACAGTGGCACGCTGCCATTTCCATTGGCGTGAAAGTTCTGAGATGGTGGCAACGAACTGGCCAGGCAGCAACTGCAACGCACCTTCGGCTTCAGGTGTGGCATATGCACCTGCGGATGCTCTGGACAACAGGTCGCAATAGGCTTCGAGCTTGCTGTAACGTTCCTCCGATTTGGGTTTGAGGAACTCCAGCAATGAACGATCCACACTTTGTGGAGTCTCTCCGTCAGAAGAGACATGTTTTGATGATTGGTTCATTTGAGTCATTCTTTAATTTGATACGTTATTTACCAGAGCAAGTGTTGTCTAATCTCTGCCACAAACAAGTGGCATTTAATAGTAGTTTTTGAATATCTGTTCCAACCGTTCGTCATGCTTTTTGAGCGGTTCTGAATCATTGTAAAGCGCAAGCACTTTTTCAGATGGGTAAAAGACCGCTGCCATACTGAGTGTGAAGAACAGATGAAAGACACTGTTCATATACGGAATGGCATAGCAGACCATTGCCACAAATACAGTGAAGAACCAAAGCCGCTTCCTCTCATGCAACAGTCTCAGTGCGCTAACCATAATTTTTCTGGATATAAGAATCAGAGTAATGAGACTGGAGAGAGCCACAGCTATATTTGGGTCTGTCATACAGCAGCACCAGTTGATGAAGATGAGAAGGAACGTAAGCGTGCTGACATAGAAAAGCTTGCTGTTACGGAGTGAGACCATCTTCCACATGAATGTTTTCATGAACTTGTATTCCTTCTTGTATAGACAGAAGAATGCCACCAAGAGCAGGAAAGGGAAGATGAAACGAATGATGGTAAGAGTCAGTGTCATATTTAACCGTTATTTTATTTGAGGATTATTTTGAGGCAGATTCCAATGACTCCAGTCGTGCAGCAATGTATCTGTTCAACTGGATGTTGTAACTGGGAGACATCTGGTCAATCTCTGGGTCTTTTGACAGCTTTTCATCTGCCTCAATCAGGAGACGAAGATACAGATCGACATTAGAGCCATGGTCAGTCTGAGCGACGGTGTCCTCTTTCTCAGTTTTTAGTAGAGAGCCGACAGGCTGCATTGTATCGGGGTCAATATCATCGGGCAACTGATAAGCATTCCGAATACTACGCATGACCAACAGACAGAAGAACACAATCAGGCACAGTATGGATTTGGCCATCAGGTTCAAGTCAAACATCATCATTGCCAGCACAGCCAGTGCTATGATGGTAATGTAGAAGGCATATACCTTTTTCTTAGTATTCATAATCGTCGAGTTCAAGTTTGATTATTCCAAAAGATGCTTTTTCGATAATGTATTCAACATCACGCAATGTGAGGGCATTCCTCTTGATACGTACAGATGCGGACGGGTCTTTCCTGCACAGGGCTGCCACTCCTTGGTTCAAGTCATATTCACTTATATTCCATGTGCGTGATTTGATGAAAGAGTAATGCTCTCTGTAACTTTGAAGAGTGATAGCCTTGTAGAACAGGGTTTTCAACACACCATCCTGAGGTATTCTCATCTCTATAAGCCTTTCCGTGTCTATGACCTTTATCCATGTCCTGTTTTGATGTATGATGTCAGCAATGAGATAAAACGTTCTTTTCTCCATCAAAGACCGCAGTTGAAGTCGTTCATGATTTGAACATGTTCACGTTTCACCTTGAAGGTTCCACGCTTCTCGTGAAGACGTAGGTCTTCAAAGAGGTCGGCTGACATCACCTCAATGGAGTTGTATATCGTGACATTGAGCTGGTGGACAAGTCCGTCAACATGCGTCTTGCAGTTAATCTTGAACATCCGTTCCGTGACGGGAAAGCAGTAGGCGCAGCTCTCATGGCCGAAGACCGTATCAACTGGTGGCTCCAGATGATAGAGGATGGCAAGATCAGCATTCATTTCCAACATTTCCAGGACATTCTCCATAGACTGAGGCTTGGGAACGTCATACAGAAGAATGGCGTAATCCTCATAGGAAGTGACCTTGCTGAGGAAAACATTATCTATGAGATCTGGCAGGATTACTGGTCCTGACGTTTTGAATTTGTAGATGGCTTCCTGTAACATTTTCGAGGTTGATTAGAGAGTTGATATGTATAAACGCATGAGCTGTGTCGGCAATTTATCGGACAGTTCCTTGTCCAAAAGATGTTTGCTGTCAAGCCTTGAAACAATTGTCTGGAAGTCCTTTGCAATATCTGTCATGGCTTGCGACTGCTCGGGAGTAAGCATTGCCACGCCAAAGGAATCCATCGAAAGGTATGGCTGGAGCATCATCCATAAATAGGCATTGGCTTGAGGAGCATCTTTTATCTTACCTCTTTTTAGTACCTCGTGGCAGATCTTTGCATTGAGAATCAATCGGCGGTTGGTTCTCATGGACATATAAACCAGTGCTTCCTCTGCGGAAATTATTTTCTTGGAGGCATTTGAATATACATTTGTACAGATGTCGGTTGTCAGGTTCGTAATGCCAGTCATATTCATTGAGGAGCATTTGTCAAGATGCGCAAGAAAAGAGCGGAAGTGTCTGTCCTCATTGGCTATGTAATTGAGGAACTCTTTCTTTGAATGGATTCCCATCCTGTTCACCTCGGAAAGGTACTTGGAGTAGTCTGCAAGTATCTCATGTACATCTTTATTATAGATTGGATTCTTATCCAAGCTAGAATAGAAATTACCAGCAGCCTGTTTTAAGGAATCAAGTCCACTCTCTTCGGCATATTTAGATGTGTGTAATTTCACGTATGCCACATCGCTCAAAGTGCATTTATCAGCCAATCTTAGCAGTGCCGTGCGGATGGAGTCCGTGTTTTCCGCAAACACCATTGATAAGCCGGCATGAGCTGTGAACGCTGGGTCTTTCTCGATGTAATGAAGGACTGTATCTGACAACTCTTGCCACTGGTTGATGTAAGCAGCCATTTGTTCAGAATTGACTACTTGTTGTTCCTGTATGGAATGAAAGAAGCTATTATATTTCCTCAAAGCGTCATCAGAAGACTCAAAATCATATTGAGTTCCAGTAGAACACGAAGAGGAAATAAATAAGGTACATAAAAAAAGCAAGTGAAAGATTAAACTCTTATGAGTCTTTTTTCTTTCACTTGCTTTACTTTCTTTCATTTCGCTTTTGAGACCTGAAGCAGAAGGGTTGCAAAGGCAACGCTGATAATGGAAACAGTGTGGTATTATCCTATATTTCATTGGCATTTATGTGTTAAATTCGAGTGCAAAGATACGGATATTTTTCCATACCACAATGAAAATAATGCCACTTTAAATTATTTTGTTATTCATACTCTATAAAGTATGATAAATTACCAACCATGGAAAGCATTAAACAAGGTTAAATAATCAAGAAGGGTTAATTATATTGCCTCAGTATGATTATTTTTCTGAATATAATTTGTAACTTTGCACGCAAAATAGAATGATGCGTATGACCAAACCTCACTACCACAAACGGCTGGCTGTAAGGTTAGGTTGTATCTAACCATCATAATATCAGATAAATACCTTTTTACAATGGCAAAAATTGGCTACATCATGGCTATCTCCCAGTACGACAGACTGGAGGAAGACCGAAAGTGGATGAACGACTATGGTTGCATCCGTATCGTTGAAGAAAGTGACGAGAACGAACGCAACAGACCGCTCTGGAAACAACTGATGGTTGCCCTGCAAAGGGGCGATGAACTTGTCATATCCAAGTTTTCAAATGCCTTGCGTGGCAGTCGGGAACTGGCAACATTCCTGGAATTTTGCCGAGTCAAGGTCATCCGTATTGTCAGCATCCATGACCAGATTGATTCAAGGAACGAGTTGTTTCCCGAAACAAGGCCGTCCGATGTATTGGAAATGATGGGTGCTTTGCCGGAAGAGGTTCTTACCCTGCGTAAGTCTGCTGAGCATGTGGTCAATCTACAGGAGAAGATGATAGTGTCACTACCTCCCGTCTCGTCAGCAAAGATGCAGAAGCTCGACAGAGAAAAGACAGTTATCAACCTGTATGTTGCAGGTCATCCCATTGATGAAGTATGGAGAGCCAGCGGTTTCAGAAGCCGGAGCTCTGTGTTCCGCATATTGAACAAGCATGGCATCAAGCTGAACCGTGGCAATCATTCTGGCCCAATCAAGAGAAAGGGCATATCCGACAATCCACAAGACAAAGAATAAATAGCATGAAAAAGATACTGTTCCTACATGGTTTCTTTGCTACTGGCAGCTGTCCTATGGCGAGAGCACTGAGGGAAGCCTTTGATGGCCAAGCTATCGTGTTGACTCCCGACCTGCCTCTTCATCCCAAGGAAGCATTGAAATACATACGCATTCTTATCGACAAGGAGAAGCCAGACCTGCTCATAGGCAACAGTTGCGGGGCTTTCCTTGCACAGATGCTTTCTCCTGTCGTTGGCATCCCTGCCCTACTTGGCAATCCACATTTCAAGATGACGGACTTCCTGAGCGGACGCATTGGCGAACATGAGTACAAGGCTCCACGCATGGACGGCAACCAGAAAATCGTCATCGATGAATCACTCATCCATGAGTTTGGGGAACTCGAAGCCACACAGTTTGATTGTTGTAATCCGTATTACAAGGATCGGGTGTGGGGAATCTTTGGTGAACAAGACACACTGGCTCATTTTGAGCCGTTGTTCTTGCAGCACTATAACAACAGCTATCACTTCCCTGGCGGACACACGCCCACAGAGCAGGAAGTCAAGACTTGGTATGCCCCGTTGGCACAGAAGATGCTCATGGAGTATTCAGTTAAAGAAGAAAGGTTTTTCCGTCATTTTAAGGGAGGAATGTACAAGTATGTCCATTCCGCATATGACAGCGAGACTCAGGAGCGCATGGTGGTATATCAAGCACTATATGGTGAGGAAGCATACTGGGTTCGTCCCGAGAAGATGTTTTTCGAGCAAATAACAAGAGACGGAAGGACATTTAACCGATTCACAGAAATAGACAGATAAAGATGGAAACATTCAAAGACGTTATATCAAGCGACCAACTTGTCTTGGTCGATTTCTTCGCCACATGGTGTCAGCCATGCAAGATGATGCACCCCATCTTGGAGCAGGTGAAGACAGTGCTGGGTGACAGAATCCGCATCATCAAGGTGGATGTAGATAAGTACGGCGTAACAGCAAGCCAATACCGCATTCAATCCGTGCCTACGCTGATGCTCTTCCGAAACGGAGAAGTATTGTGGCGCACAAGCGGTGTGGTAGATAAAGCCGAACTGCTGGCTACGCTTGATCCATTCTTAAAATAAAAAGATGAAAAGAATAAAGGAAGAGTAGCGAGTTGTGGAGCAGATGATACGTTCTGTACTGCAGGAAGAAGGAGGGCAATAATGAATTATGTCCTGGGTGCCAAGAGTTGCCACAGTACGCTACTGCAAGACTGGAACGCTGTAAGTTTGGCGAGAACAAACCAACTTGCAAAAAGTGTCCCATCCACTGCTATCGTCCTCAGATGAAAGAACGAATGTGCAAAGTGATGCGCTGGGGTGGGCCAAGAATGATTTTGTATCACCCGGCAGCTGCCATCAAGCATGTCATAAGAGAATTGTAACAATAAGAAAATTAGCATGAAACAGATAGAAACACTCGTCTTTGATTATGGAGGTGTCATCGTGAACATTGATGATGCTTCTGTTGTGAAAGCCATGGAGAACCTGGGCGTAACGGCGTTCAAGCGACTAATCCATGTCCGCAAGATCAAGAGACTGATGCACCAATATATTAATGGTCTTGTAGCGGAATCAGAAACATTGAAAGAGATGCTGAGTCTTTGCCGTAAAGGAACCACAACCGCGGATGTTGAAAAAGTGCTCGAAGAGCTGTGTGGTAATCTGCCCGTAGAAAGACTGGAAGCATTGGTCAAACTTCGGAAGCAGTACAAGGTCTATCTGCTCAGCAACATCAACGACACGCTTTGGCAGAAGTCGGTCTGTCTGATGAAGCAGCTTGGATATTCCACGGACGAGTTGTTTGATGAAGTATTCCTCTCATACGCCATGCGGAAGGAGAAGCCATCCGTCGAAATCTATGAAGAGATGACGAAACAGACTGGATTGAATCCTGCCACCACCCTCTATTTCGATGACCGTGCCGAGAATGCCGAAGCTGGCAGAAACTTCGGCTTCCAGAGTGTACTGGTAAAGACCAATCATCTGGAGGAGCATCAGGAATGGCAAGAAATTAACAAGAATACAAAAGAATAATCTTATGCGCATAATAGGAAACTTACTTTGGTGGCTCTTCGGAGGTCTCGAAGCTGCCATCGGTTATTTCACCGGGAGTCTGGCTCTTGCATGTACCATCATCGGCATTCCCTTTGCAATACAGACATTCAAGATTGGTCTGCTCTGCCTATGGCCTTTTGGTTCAACGGTAAGAGAAACGAATAGTCCAACTGGTTGCATTCGCATCCCGCTGAATTTACTCTGGCTGATTTTCGGAGGTTTGTGGGCTTGCATCATGCATCTGTTCTTCGGCTTTCTCTTATGTATAACCATTATCGGCATTCCTTGGGGAAAACAGCATTTCAAGATGGCAGGGCTTTCGCTCGCACCATTCGGCAAGGATGTGGAGTTGGGAATTTAAAGTGATACAGATTGCGCGGATGGCGTATTTACACATGAATAGATAACAAAATAAAGAACGAAGCATATGAAAAGTTTTGCACCAAAGCCGTGGGTAGTACCACAGCCTGTGCTGATTATAGGCACATATAATAAGGATGGAGTTGCCAATGCAATGAACGCTGCCTGGGCAGGACAGTGGGACATGAAGGAGATTATGATCTCGATGGGAAATCACGTTACCACAGACAACCTAAAAAATGGCGGTGAGTTTACCGTTGCATTCGCTACCAAGAAAACCATGGTGGGTTCTGATTTCGTGGGTATTGTTTCTGCCAAGAACGATCCAAAAAAGATGGAGAAAACAGGATGGAACATCAAGAAGGCAACTATGGTTAACGCTCCCGTATTTACAGATTTTCCTATGACTTTGGAGTGTCGCATCAAGGAAAAGATTGACGAGTCGGAAGAGGGCTATTACATCGTGGCAGAGATAGTCAACATCCTTGTGGATGAGAACTATCTGGCAGAGGATGGCAAGCCCGACATGGAGAAGATGGAACTCATCGTGTTCGACCCGATACATCATGGTTACATCGAACTTGGCAAGACCATTGGAAAGGCATTCTCAGATGGCAAGGCTTTGAAATGATGACACTCAGATACATCTTCCATAGCGGATTCCTGCTTGAAACGGCTCGGTGCATCCTGGTCTTTGACTACTGGATGGATCCTGCCGATGTCATGAGTGGCTACATGAATACATGTAAACATGTGTACGTGTTTTCAAGCCACTTCCATGAGGACCACTTCACGAAAGCAATCTTCAAATGGAAGAATAGCATCCCCAATATCACATACATCCTGTCAAAGGATATACTCAAACGCCGAAGAGCGCAGAAAGAGGATGCCGATGTATGGATGGCCAAAGGAACGGTATGGGAAGATGAGAACCTGAAAGTATCAGCCACGGGCAGCAATGACAGTGGCGTGAGCTGGATTGTGGAGACAGAAGGTAAAACCATCTTTCATGCAGGTGACCTGTGCAACTGGTACGCACGCTTTCTTGTTGACGGCACGCCTGAAGGAGAGGTCTTCAGTGAAGAGATTGGTCAATACATCAATCCTGTAGCAGAGGAAAAGCGGTTCCTTGGTGAACTGAAAGACATCCGAAAGACTACCGACTCCTTTGACCTCGTGATGTTTCCTGTGGACGGACGCATCGGCAACGGCTATACGCTGGGAGGGCGTCAGTTTATCGACCGCTTCAAGGTTGGAATGTTTGTTCCAATGCACTTTGTCATGAGTGGGTTTGAGAGTGCGTGGCGCATGGAGCCTTTCTGCAAAGAAAAGGATGTCCCCTTTTGGTGCATCGGGCACGAAGGAGACAGCATAACAATATAATATTAACACATTAAATCGTTAAAACAATGGACGCAAAAGAAAAAGTATTAGCAACAATAAAGGAGGCAGGTCAGCCTCTTAACGCAGGTAAAATCGCAGAGCTCAGCGGTCTCGACCGCAAAGAGGTAGATGCAGCTATGAAGCAGCTGAAGGCAGAGGGCGCAATCGTGTCTCCTGTTCGTTGCAAATGGGCACCTGCAGAGTGATGGTACAGGACTCGACAACATATTATGTATGGATAGGCGGGTCTTGTGACTACGGTCATAAGGAACGTGCTGGTGGTGCTGCCGTTGTGATAGAGCACGACGGTAGCATCATCAGTCGTGATGTCATCAGTGATTTGCATACCACAGAGTTCCGTATGATGCTAACGCTTATGGTTAAAGTAATGAACGAGCTGCCTGACGGTTCGGACATTCTTTTCCTAACCAACGCAGCCTACATCCAGAACTTTGACAAGACACCTACAGCGAAGTCTGCCAATCCTGACCTCATCAGCTAGTGTATCGAGGCGAAAACACGGCACAATTCTGCTAGTGTCAAAATCGTACAGTACCATAAGACTCCATTGCTCATTGAAACACATGACATGGCAACAGAAGCTATGGCAAAGACAAGAAAAGAATACCACCATGACATCCAATGAGCAGGCATTGTTTGGCATGATGCAAGATTTAGGCTACAGTCATGGCCTTTGCATCACCGCCTTACAAATACTCTCGCAAGACAGGCTTGCGGTAAGCGACATGCTCGCATATCTTTACGAGGAACAGCCTTCCGAAGAAGCTTTCATCAAGGAAATAGCAAGGATATGTGAGACATATCATCTTAACAATCAATAGTATTATGACCGAGGATAACCGCACATATATAGCCATTGACCTGAAATCGTTCTTCGCTTCCGTGGAATGCGTAGAGCGAGGTCTTGATCCGCTCACCACCAATCTTGTTGTGGCAGACGTGAGCAGGACAGAGAAAACCATCTGTCTGGCTGTTTCCCCTTCCCTCAAAGCCTACGGCATTGGAGGAAGGGCACGACTGTTTGAGGTTATGCAGCGGTTGCGTGAAGTAAACAATGAGCGAAGGTACAAGAGCCCCTTCCGTCATCTGACGGGAAAGTCGTGGAAGGACGAAGAGCTCAAAGCTCACGAAGATTGGGAAGTTGACTACATTGCAGCCCCTCCTCGCATGGCCAAATACATAGAATACAGTACACGTATCTATCAGATATACCTGAAATACGTCGCTCCAGAGGATATTCACGTTTATTCCATCGACGAGGTCTTCATGGACATGACGGCTTACCTTGACACATACAGAATGACGGCACATGAACTTGCCATGACCATGATACGTGATGTCCTGAAGAATACCGGGATAACGGCTACTGCCGGCATCGGCACAAACCTTTACCTCTGCAAGATAGCCATGGACATCATGGCAAAGAAGGCTCCTGCTGACAAGGAAGGTGTGCGCATTGCGGAACTCAATGAGATGAGTTACCGAGAACAGCTGTGGGACTATACCCCAATCACCAAGTTCTGGCGTGTGGGCAAAGGCATAGCAGAGAAACTTGCTCAATATGGTATGTACACCATGGGCGATGTGGCTCTCTGTTCCGTAGAGCGTGAGGGACTGCTCTACAAACTCTTTGGTGTGAATGCGGAACTCCTTATCGACCATGCCTGGGGATGGGAACCTGTCACGATGGACTATGTGAAAGCCTATCGACCAGAGACCAATTCGCTAAGCAGCGGACAGGTGCTTACAGAACCCTACACATTTCAGAAAGCAAGGGTCGTTGTCCAGGAGATGGCGGATGCCGTTGCTCTCGACCTTGTGAGCAAACGGCTCGTTACAGACCAACTGGTGCTGACAGTAGGCTATGACATCGAGTCTTTGACGAACCATGACATTCGTGACAACTACCATGGCGATGTCACAACAGACCACTATGGCCGCCAAGTGCCGAAGCACGCTCACGGGACAGCCAACTTGGACAAGTACACTTCATCTACCAGACAGATTATGAAGGCTGTGGCATCCCTCTACGACCGGATTGTCAACCCCAACCTGCAGATACGTCGCCTGACACTCACTACCAACCATGTCATCAGTGAAGAGAGTGCCAGACCAACGAGCTCCACTCCCATACAGTTAGACCTGTTCACCGACTATGAAGCAGTGGAGGCACAACATAAAGCCGAGGAAGAGGCACAGGCTAAGGAACGAAGGATGCAGGAGACACTGCTGAGTATCAAGAGCAAGTTCGGCAAGAACTCCATACTCCGGGGACTGAACCTTGAAGAAGGGGCTACTGCCATAGAACGCAATAAACAGATAGGAGGACACAAAGCATGACGGATAAATACGCCCATATCATTGACTTGCCCCACCACGTATCAAAGGTCAGACCGCAGATGACCATGTACCAGCGTGCAGCTCAGTTTGCCCCGTTTGCGGCTCTAACAGGGCATAGTGCAGCCATCAGTGAAACGGCAAGACTGACAGACAAGGCGATGGAACTCTCTGAGAGTGAGTGTGAAGTGCTCAACCAGAAAATCACATTACTTTTAGCGCACCTCGACGAACATCCGTATGTCTGCATTACATACTTTGTTCCTGACTTGCAGAAGGAAGGTGGCAAATATGAGACACATTCGGGTTCCGTCAAGTCCTGGGATGAGTACGAACAAAGGATTACCTTCGACGACAACACGCAAGTCAAGGCAAATGAAATCATTGACATAAAAGGGGAATTGTTCGACAATAGAGCATTTTGAATGTCTATCACCGATTGAAGTTTAGCCACATAATGCACCTGTAGAAGCATCCAATAAGGCTGCCACTACAATTCTTAGTCATTACATGTAGAACTATGACTATCTATCCCGTCTGAAATCATTGCGCTCGTCCCCATGCCACCATGCTCCTAAGAAAGCGAACAGCACGCGGAAGACAACGACAATGACAACAATATCAAATATCTCATTCATAAGCGTTCTAATATAAGTTTGTAACAGAAATACCCATCTCTCTTGCCTTTCTTATGGTGTAATAAGTTCCTCCTCTTTCCCTACCATCATAATAGGCAATAATCTGTGCTGCATTGCATACCATAAACTCATCCCTGTCAAGGAAACACCTCGGATAATAATGTTCCGACAATACAATCACCTCGTCTGCTTTTTCTATAAGTTCATCGTAACACCTCCTGTCATGTGGTTTGAACCTGCCAGCCTGTCCTCTGAAAGGTATTGCGGCGGTGAGCACCATTCCTGGGTGAGAGAGCTTCAGAGACTGTACGGTCTGAGCTGCCATAAGGTCTATGCCTGTGGCAAATCCCGAAATGAAGTTTCGGATGCCATTGTCGTATGCTACGACAATGGCTCGTGACAGACGTTGCCTGATAATATCTTTTCGTGAGAAGTCATAGTAACGATGTCCTGTGAAGGCTGCTGATTTAGCCCTGTCAAATGAGTTGTTGTTTCTTTTTTTCATTGCTGTACATATTTATATGATGTCTTGCCGAGGAATATGCCATCTGTAACATGCGCCCCGACCTGTTCTAATTGATTACTATAAGCACAAAAGGAAGAGCCGGTTGTCACCACATCGTCCCAAATGCAGACTATCTTATTCTTGAAGAAATCTGCATCCACCTCAATGTTCATACCCTCCTGTAATCTCTTCATGCGTAATTCTTTCTTTATTTTTGTTCCATGAACGGCAGTACGTTCCCCTCTTACTCTTACATGTGAAAAACCATCAATGGCACCCGATAGCCTGCATACAAGTTCGGAGAAATACTTGTTGCGAGCCTCGTTTCGTTCCTGGCTGCTTGCAGGAACACAAGAGAAGACTACCTTGCCTATCTTGCGTCCATACTTCTTCACCAACATCTTTGCAACACATTTGGCTACTTCTGCATGGTTGTGACCATCCTTGAAGTCATAGATGATTTGTCTGTCAAAAACAGCATCAAACCCAATGTTTTTTATTCTTGCAGGATAGTAACGTAAGAAACTGCTTAGGTTCTTGTCTTCTTGTCCTTTGATGTAAACCTTGACCATGTTCATTGTTCTTCTGATTTTTATTTCCCTCTCGTTAAATCCTTTCGGACTGTGATTGGGAAGATTTTCTGCATTCAGAAGTGCGGTCAAGGCAATCAGACAAGTCTGCCGTGAAGAATACTCTTTTTCTGTGAAAAAGGAAGATTGTCCACGAAGCACGACTTGCCATTTTGCATTGAACAGTGGTAACTTCGCAGAAAATTCTCCCTAATCACCCGTCCGACAGGAAGTAAAGAGCATCTTTACGTGAACCCTACATGATAGGACTTACCAAGATAGTAAAAGAGGATGTACTGTTTTTCGCTCTTTGTTAGTCATTCGGGGTCGTATAAGTTTAGATACCACTCATTGATGTTCCACACCTCAATGTCATAATTCGTCTCATAGCCTTGGGTCTGGTAGGTAATTTCAAGTTCCTTACGGAGTATGCGCCTTGCTTCTGCTTTCAGCACACGTTTTGAGGTTTGTTCTATCTCGTCCTTGTCGAAGAACTCTTCCGACTCTATGCGATGGTTCTTCACAATGGTATTCACTGCCGCCCATTTGCTTGTGAAAACGCCTGCACACTTTCGATGGTTCATGCTATGCCATGCATCGGTTTCATAAACTACAAATATTTGTCTCATAATACTTTGTGATTATTAGGAATAGGCAGCATTGTAGCCACCTATCCCTAAAGTGAATTACTATCCAATCTCTGAAATGATGAAGTCAATATGACCAGCAAAGATGTCATCTGCCTTAATCTCATGCTCATTGCCTCGGTCGTTCTTCTCATCACCAATGAAAGTGATGTCTCCGTCTTTATCCATTCTGACGGCAAGGATAACCACGTCACAAGGCTCATCATAGTCGTATGCGGCTACGATGGGACATTCTCCCTCAAAGTGCCACTCATAGCCATCATCCACCTTTTCACCATGAAGTCGAAGTGCGGTTGCAAGTTCTTCCTGCTCTCTGTTTTTCACTTCCTGCACACTGTCATAGATGGTAAAGTCTTTGAGCCTTGCGTGACGTGATGCATGCATAAACTCTCCGTTGGGTTGGCTGATGCTGTAATCATGGAATTGCACCGGCACAAAGTCAATGGGGGCTGCCATCCATGAAATGTTGTTAAGCGAATAATCATGCTCTGTCAAGAACTGCTCGATGTCCTCGTTTATCATGTGGTCGGGAACATTCAAAACTTCGATGCGCACATTTGCGCTGTCCATTACGATAATCTTCATAATCTTATGCGTTTATAGGGTTATATATTAGTCTTTGTCATAGAGCCGTGAGAGAAACGCCTGCAGTTCTGCGTCCTCAATCTCTGCAAGGGTGCAAGGCTTGAAATCCTTGTCCTGCTCAATCCTCAAAGTGCCAAGTCCGTACTCGCTTGCATCATAGGTGATACTTGCCATTTCGGTTACAGACTGGTAGCCGTACTCCGTCTCTTGCAGTCCAGTAACGATGCCATAGAGCGTAAAGTCATTGCCTTCCTGCTGTCCTTCCATGATGTACCAGCGGATATTGCCAAGGTAAAACACAGCAATGCAGAGAGCATCCTTATGCTTGCCATCCTGTGAATAAAGAGGATAGTCTGCCAATCTCTTCTGCAACTCAGATGTTATCAGGCGGTTAGTCTTTGTTGCACACTCCTGGGTTCTTGCAGTGCTCGTACCTTGTTCGGCTCTGCTGCCATTGTTCTTTTGCATGTTCAAATCTGTTTTCATATCTCTAAGATTTTTTCTCCCTTTCGTTAAGTCCTTTCGGACAGGATTGGGAAGATTTTTCTGCTTTCAGAAGTGCGTACAAGACAATCATGCAAGTCTGACGTGAAGAATACTCTTTTTTGTAGAAAAAGGAAGATTGTTCACAAGGCACGACTTGCAAACTTGTTGAAGGACGCAATAACTTCGCAGAAAAATATTCCCGAAATCCTACGGACGACATGGAGGAACATTATAACTCAGAAAAGAAACCATAGTATCGCCAGAAAGGAAATCGGTTAAAACTGTATCGGGTGGGCTAATTCCAAATCATCTTGCTGTCAGTGGTGACAAAAGTGAAGTGTCATCAATACAAAGAGCCCACTTCAGAAAGAATGGAGCGTTTAGTTCCATCCTTACGGAAGTGGGCATGGATTGAAGACTTTTCACGTTACCACCTTTTGAGGAGTGTCTTCTGTTCATAGTCGTTAGACCTTGAATGGAAGACTCTCAGCAAACTGCAACATGGTTTGGGATTGGTGTGGGGCGAAGCATTGTATTACTAAAAAATGTTAAATGCGTAATATTTACACATAGAAGATTTGGTAGAAAAAGAAAAACTCCATACCTTTGCAGCGTAATTATTACACAAAGATGTTGGCCACATCATTAGTAAGTAACATTATTAAGAAAATTAAGAACTGCAAAAAGTACCAAATCAATCCAACTAACAGCCATTCGGGCTGACAGTTTTCACAGACCTCTGTGTAGTTAATTAAATTAAACGTAAAAAATATGTTTGAAGAAGATATTTTCGGCGAAGACACCGTCACATTAGTTCTAAGATATAACGACTACGTTACTCAGAACTTTGACAAGAAGTCCAAGATTGTCACTTTCGACAGACTGAAAGCAATCTTGGCTAGCAAAGAATTTCCTTGCTATTTCTCCAAAAAGGATGACAGACGTCACATTATAACCATTCCCGTTTTTGATGAGGGTTGTAATGGTAAGGTTGATTTCTATGTAGAATGGCACGCAACCAACAGTTACGAGATAAAGGTAAACAAGGAATGCAAGTCACGTTTCTCGGCAGAGACACCAAACATTGACCCAAAGTATTCAATTGAACAGCGCTGTAAGGTACTGTTCTTGGAGATGCAGGAACAGTTCAATGATTTCACTGCCATCGGTGAACTCTTTAATTTAAAAGAACGTGTAACCAAGTTAGAGATTGCTCCTGCCACCATCATTGAGAACGAGCGTCAACTATGGACTAAGTATATTGAAGCTCAGCGTCTGATTGTTAACAAGTTACAAGAGCCCTTCCACTGTAACGGCAAGTGCAGACTTATACCAATCGTAGGTGTAAGAGGTGATGTTACTCGATATAAGTTGTTTGTACCAGTAGAAGATGCTGGTGCATCTGCTCCTGATGCATTCACTAATCTCATGGAAGAGTACGAGGACGCTTTTGAGAGCGAGATCAAGATTGAGAAGGATGGCTCTGCCCGTTTGACAAGGGAGGAACTCAAACGCCTTGACGTAATGATCCAACGCAAATTCAATAATGAGATTGGTCGTCAGGAGAAAATCACATGCTCTGTAAAGATTGCTCCACGTGGAATACATGACAAACTTAAAGCAGACCTGGATTCCATGAGACTAAGAATCAACGTGGATTACGACAGAGAGGATAATCTTCTGTGTATCTCTTCTCGTGACGCAAAAATCGTAAAGATTCCACGTGACATTCTTAACAAATATGGTATGAAGGCTACAGGAGTCTTCTGCAAGTATGCCAAGTACGATGAGTTTCACAAGTGCTTCATCGAGATTGAAAAACAGGCGGTAAGAACACCGAATTTGTACAATCTGGAGATGGCAGCTCAGAATATGTTGAATGCTGCTTTCGCAAGAAAAGCAGAGCTTGAGAAGGAAGACTATGAAAGCGTAAGGTTCAGCGTTGGACAGACATACTCTTTCGAAGCTGAGAATGTTGATTTTGACGATGACTTCTGGAACAGTATCAAGACCGACCTCTATGGGCTGGACATCTCAGCATCACCGAAAGACAATCTTTTGTTCTTTGATTTTACAAGTTTTGACACTCTTCAGGAAAGACTTGATCTTCTCGAAGAAAACGACCGTTTCAAACTTGTTAAAGCAGACATCAACACCATGTCATTCAAGGTTCACTTCTTTCAAGTGGAGAAGAAGAATAAACTAGACTCCTTTGAATACCGTAAGGATAAGCTTAAGAATGTCGAGTTCGTGACAAAAATTGCGATAAAGAACAAGTACGAGAATGTCTTTGTTGGCAATCTCAATGGACGAGAGTCCTCTGAACGCGAGCTTGTACTCACCATCCCTTGTCGCTGGAAGGAAGACCAGAAAAAGGCTAAGACTATTCTGAAGCTTTTTGAAGATGAGAACTTCAACCTTGAATATGTTCATGCAAATCTGAAGGGTGATGAGGTCAAACTGTCTTGGCTTGATGAAGCCGTTAAGAAACTTGACGAGAAGAGAAAAGATTCTACGGAACCTAACAAGAAGCCTGTAAACCCTCGTTTGCGTGACTTCATCTTTGATTCTTCGAAAGCAGAGCCAACGTTCAAGTTGGAGATTGATGACGAAGACATCCCTGAGCTAAGTGAATACAAAGAACTGGAGAGCCGACAGCTTTTGAGCCTAAACCCATCACAGAAGAACGCGGTTCTGAGAGCACTCTATGCCAATGACCTTTGTTTGTTGCAAGGTCCTCCTGGAACTGGTAAGACAACGGTCATCGCTGAACTTATCTGGCAGCACATACTCAAAGATTCCACAAAGAAACTGCTCCTCACCTCTGAGACTAACCTCGCTGTGGACAATGCGCTTGAGAAGCTGATGGGTTCAAGAAACATAAATGCTGCCCTTTCGCCATTTCTCAGCATTATCAAGCCGTTGCGCTTTGGTCGTTCCTCAAAGTTTGAGGAAGACGGCAAGAAGTACTCGGTAGAGCGTATTGAAAAGTGGCTCGACGAGGAGTATGAGGAGGATCTCGTTTATGAAAACGAGGTTTCCAGCCTGGACAGTGCTGTCGAGGAGGGTATGGAAGAGCAAGAGGATGGTGACGTAAACAACAATGCCGTTCAGCAATGGATGTCAATGATAGCTCAACGTGCCCATTCTTACGCAGAGCAGAACCCCAAGTATGCAGAATTGACAGGTGCATATCGTGCGTCTCTTTGCAATCCTGATGGTATAACAAAACGATACTTTAAGGAGAAGTATTTCAAGCACGCTAACGTTATCGGAAGTACATGTAGTAGTACAGGTAGCCCATCTTTTGCAGCAGACTATGCAAGAGTATATTCATCTGCCATCTATGACAGATACGTAGAGAAGGAAGGCTATAAGCAGACCATCTCGGACATCAAGGGGCTGATAGTTGCCGCTAATAATGAAGATAGTCTGTTCCAGGAAACAGCGTTATCCATCATCAAGAAGATCATGAAGGAAAATAACGTGAAGACGGAGGACGATCTGCGAGAACTTCTCGACAATCCTACTGACAACGTACGTCATTTCCTCTTCAACTATGACCTTAGGACTCTTCTTAGACCAAGAAGACCTAAGAAGTTCGAGACTATTCTGGAGCGACTGGGCTTCGAAAGTGAGGATGAGTTTAACCAGATGAAGAACATCTATTTTGACACAGTCATCATGGATGAAGCAAGTAAAGCTACTCCTCCGGATCTGGTGTTGCCTTTGTGTTTTGGCAGAAAGAGCATCGTAATCGGTGACCACCGTCAGTTGCCTCCAATGCTTAACGAACAGGATTTCAAGGAAGCACTCATGAGCCTCAATGATGACAAAGCAACTGCCTTGGCAAATGACATTGACCGACAGTTTGTTGATACCAGCCAGTTCGCTCGTTTGATCCTCAACCCTAACGTGTCGAAGTCGATAAAGTCGGTATTCACGGAACAATACCGAATGCATCCTCAGATCAACGATGTCATCAAGCAGTTCTACAAGAATGACGAAGGCGGTCTTTCTTGTGGTCTGGATATGGATAAGGTTGATGCTCCAAACTTTGCCGAGCCAGAGAGCAGATACCACGGATTCTACCATCCAGGCTTTATATCTCCTGATGTACATGTATTATGGGTCAAGGTTGACGAACCAGAGCAGCGCTCCGATTCCAGGGCTCTGTATAATGAGAAGGAAGTAGAAGCTGTGAAGAGAGTTCTTCAGTATCTCAAACATTCCGAGGGTTACGAGGAGTATATGAGATATTGGGATGAGAATATCGCAAGTGAAGAGCGTCGTAACCAGGAGAAGGAGATCGGTGTCATCAGTTTCTATGGACAGCAGGTTAAGTACCTCAGTGACGTTAAGACTTTTGCCCGGAATAATGGCATGAGAGTTAAGCTCAATACCGTCGATAAGTTCCAGGGTATGGAAAGAAATATTGTAATCGTTTCTACGGTGCGCAGTGATAAGTACAAAACGGCTCAGGGAATCGTTTCTAACGACAACCCGGGATTCGCAAAATCCCCAGAGCGTCTTAATGTCGCATTGTCACGTGCTCGAAGACTATTGATCGTGGTAGGAAATAACGAATTCTTTGACCATGTCAAGGATGAATACAGTGGCAATTTGCTTTACCACAACGTAATAGAGGAGATGCAGAAGCATCACGATATTATTGATTACAAAACCCTTACAAAATACACCCGATAATGAATAACATAAAAGGATATAATATAATCGCGAAGGACAAGAAAGTCAGTGATCTCTTCTTGGGAATCCTTGACATCAATTGGAAATTTGCAAAGATTGGCTACAATGCTATCTGCACAGAGGCATTGCCACTGACATTCTTGGAAAAGATGGTCTGCGGAATTGTGGACTTGGATGGCAAGGTCTATTTGAATGACTTAGCTCAAATCATGGGCTTTAACATTGAGGATGATGTCCAGAACCTTAAGTTTCAAGACAAGGGTGAAACTGAGATCCTGATGGAAACGCTCCGTACTCTTAAGCAATTTGGCGTCATTTCAACTCCGGACGACTCCTATACCTATGTAGAACTGACTGACATTGGCAAGGAATACTATGCCAAGGGAAGAAAATTCAAGCAGGCTGAGTCAAAAGGATTTACCATGTATTTCGACCTTACTGCAGGCGAACATGCTAAAGCTAAGGACCTGTTCGGCAAGATTTCTGTGGATGGAAGCAACGATTCAACAGAAAATGTAGAGGTTCCTTATGCAGACGAGGGCTTTGTCAAGAAGTATGCGGAAGCTCAGATTCCGTTGTACTATAGCGAGAAGACTGGAAACTCATTCACAGATATGTCTGTAACATCAAGTGAGTTCCTTTTCAAGAAAGTTGTGGTCGGTGTAATCTATGAAGCTATTAGTGAGACCTATCGCTTTGAGATCATTGACAATGGCGGTATTGACTCCGATTATATTATGAATCATGTCATGCTGGAGGAGAATTACAAGCACTATCTTGAATTATTCCTTGCAACACAGCCAATGACATCTGAATCAAAGAGCGACTCTCAGATTAAGTTTGAAGAGGATATTACCAAGGTTCAGGCTGACGCAGAATATGCTCTTTTCAGTGAGAAACCAGAACAGGCATTGATGCTTGTATCTGATTATGCTAGCTCTCCAGAATATATGGAGAAGCAGAATCTATTTAACTTTATCCAATTAAAGAAGAAAGAGAATGGAATCAAGGATGTCTTCATCAGCCTTCCTACGCTTAGTGAGGATGCAGAATCTGAGATCAGTGCTCTTGCTAAGGATGGTCAGACTCGAATCATGCTCTCATGCGGTGAGCTTGAAGACTTTGACACGAGATTCGGGGATAATGTTCTCGTTCTGAATGGAGATTCTGAGTCTGATGTCGTTCTTATGTTGGATGACACAACCTACCGTTGTGAAAATTTGGTATTTTCTATTGGACCCACATGTTTCAATGTTGAATTCTTGCGCAAGCAGAAAGAAGACAGCGCCGACACTATGGAGAATATCCGTCAGCTGTACGCAACTAGATTCATTCCTGATGCGTTAGACAAATACGAGACATTGCTCCAGGATGAAGATGTCGAGGATATTATTGAGCGTATCAATGTACTCAATGATGCTGATGGACTTGTGAAGTTCGCCGAGTCATTCGTTGAGTCAACTGGCAACGGAGAGAGATTGACAGAGTTACGCAACAAAAGAGATGAACAGATTCTGGCGCTCGTACAGAAGTACTCTACTAACATGCTTGAGGAACTTGACAATCTTCGTGCCAACACCGTATTGGACGAAATTGTTTCCCTTGATGCTATGGAAAAGGCGCAGGCTGCTTTCTCTGAGCTTAAAGGCAAGATGATACCAGAACAGAGCAGAGACAACAAGAACGGATGGGGATGCAGCGGTGTCGTGTTGGCTTTGAATGATTCCATCATCTCATTTGAGTCGCAACTGAACAACCGAGAGGTTTATCTAAGACAGGAACTCTTGCCAAAGAGTTATATTGTTGACACCAATGTGTTCGTCTATTTCCCTGACATAATGGATTATCTTGGTAAGGATGACAAAACCATCGTTTCCCTTAAGGTTTTGGATGAACTGGATAAACTGAAGGGTACTCTTGATGGCAAAAGCAAGCGCAATGTAAAAAAAGCCATTAAGGAGATAAACCACAAGATCCGTATGCAGTCCAAAACTTTCCGTATGGAGAGTGCCGACACCAGATTGTTGCCAGAGGATTTTGACAAGACCAACCCTGACAACATGATTTTGAGTGTTGCCCTTAAATACAGAGACCGTAACCCATTCTTGGTGACAAATGACATCAATTTCCAGAATCGCGCAGCGTCTATGGGCATACCATTCAAGGGATTGGTTGATTTGCTTCCAGAAGACCTGTATCAAACTATTGACTTTACACCATCCGAGAAGAAGAAGGATGTTGAGCTCCCTAAAGTCAAAGCTTCCGCTACTCCTAAGAAAAGTGCATCAATGCCCAAGCCTCTTTCCAAGGTAATACGAAAAGCCTATAGAGCCTGCAGCGACAAAGCCGATGAGGTATTGGTCGCTCAGTTGGTAAGCGAGATAAAGGTTATAAAGCCTGATTTCAAACCTAACAACTTTGGCTTCTCGAAATTCAAGGAATTATGTGAAGCATATCCGTTAGAAATCGCTCTCTATGAGAACTCTGACAAAGCTCTATGCTTAAGATTGGTAGAGTCTGATGACAAGAAGGAATCTGGCAACCTGAAAGATGTGGATTCTCTCAGAGATGACCAGCAGGCAATGCTGAAGGAATTATTAGTTCAGATGATAGCAGACGAAGATGCTTCTGCCCCTGTAAGTGATGGAGATATTCGTATAGCTTTCATTAAGATGTCCGGTGTAAACATTAAGTTGAAGCCAGTGAAGCAGATGCGTGAATCCTTAAACATTCCTTCGGAGAAACAGCGTAAAAATAATTTTATGAATAAATAAACTATATATTATGTCAAGGTATGAAAGCTCACGCTTTGTAAAGGATCCAAAGACAATGAATAAGGAGATCCTCAAAGCAGCATGTGAAAAACTGGGTTGGGCATACAAAGTTCAAGGTGAAGACCTGATTGTTACTGATGCAAAGCAGAAGGAAAAGGTCTATGGCGAATATGTCCTTAAGGTCTCAGGTTCAACAGTGACTTATAATAGCTACTATCTGTCCAATGGTGGACAGTTAGTAGCCGAGTTACAATCCGTATTCTTCCCTCTCAATGTTGAGTATGCAAAGAAGACAGTCGTGGACGCTTTTAAGAAGAAGGGATTTACACTGAAAAAACTATATGATTTTACTCCTACAGCTGAGGAAGTGGATCGTTTCTGTATGGTAGGTTACACGAAGCTTGAAGACGAGAAGGAAAAGCGCTATGAGATTAAATTCTCAATACTCAATGATGGCACGGTCGTAACAGATTCGAACTATCTTCCTGATGATGTCAATGAGATGGCTCATGCTGCCATGGACGATATACAGGAAGCATTCGGTAGAGAACGTATAATGACCAAGAAGCCAGAATACGATATAATGATTGCTCGCTTAAAGGAGCATAAGAAGATAACTAACAAGAATAATCAAACCATTAAGTAATATGCAAACTTTCAGAGAAATCAAAGACATGCTCAGTGCAGGTTTCCCTCTGCTATACTTGGTAACATCTGAGTACAGCCGAGTAACGCAAAAGCTGAGAAAAATTGCATTCGAGGGCGATTATGCTTTCCATACATGGGATTGTGTGTACTTCCTGAGAACCCACAACAAGACTGTAAGTAATCGTTTGGATGGAATTGTCTCACATCCTGAGCACGAAAGTACCCAGGATTGTGAAACGCTCTTGGAATACCTGCATAAAGGTCTTGGCAAGTCAGAAGATAAAACAAAGGAGATATTCGTCATTGAGGACTTTCACAAGTATTTTGACAGAGAGAAGGTGATCGTAAGTCTCCGAAAACTCTCGAATGAGATGAAGATGCTGAATAAGCATATCATATTCCTGTCTCCTTCATATCAATTGCCTGATGAGATCGAAAAATACGTAACGGTTATTTCTGTTCCATTGCCAGACCGCCGTGATCTTGATCTGCGATTTAAGAGTGTCTATTCTGGACAGATAGATGAAGATTTAAAGAAGTACATTCTTGACGCAGCATTGGGACTTACCGATACTGAGGCAGAACTTGCATTCCGTTTGGCAAATCAGATGGTTGGCTTAAACAACAGGGATGCCGTGCAGATTGTTGCTCATGAAAAGGAGCAAATTATCAAGAAGAGTGGCATTTTGGATTACGTCCAGGTTAATCTTGACATGAAGAACAATGTCGGAGGTTTGGATAATCTCAAGATGTGGCTGAAACAGCGAAGCAAGGCATTTGAGCGTAAAGCCAAGGATTTTGGTCTTCAGGAACCAAAGGGAATAATGCTTTTGGGTGTGCCTGGATGTGGTAAGAGCTTAACTGCCAAATGTGTCGCAACAGAATGGAAGCAACCATTGCTCCGTTTGGATGTCGGTAAAGTATTCCAGGCAGAAGTAGGTAGCAGTGAGAATAATATACGTCGTGCCATTGCTACAGCCGAAGCTGTTGCTCCATGCGTGCTTTGGATCGATGAAATTGAGAAAGGCCTCAATGTCGGTGGTGAACGTGATGGTGGTACAAACTCTCGTGTTTTCTCAACAATCCTGACATGGATGCAAGAGAAAACCAAGCCGGTCTTTGTCGTAGCAACAGCAAATGACATAAGTCAATTGCCTCCTGAGTTCTTGCGAAAGGGTCGATTCGATGAGATTTTCTTTGTTGATTTGCCTACCAAGGAAGAACGAAAAGAAATTCTCCGTATTCACCTTACCAAGAATAACCAAACAGGTATTCACGAGTTGGATGGCTTGGCTGACGCAACTCAACTGTTTAACGGTGCGGAGATAGAAGAGGCTGTAAAGGAATCTATGTTCCTGGCTTACGTTGATAACCCGACTAATCCAGTAGTCAATGTTCGCCATCTTGAGAATGCTTGTTCTCAAATTATTCCCCTTGCGAAAACGATGTCAGAGAAAATCCGTGGTTTGAGAGGATGGGCTGATGACCGCGCAAGACGTGCAAGCCGTATTGCAAATAAGGAACTTCTTCCAGAGATACAAGCTGGAATCAAGAAAACGAAACGAGAAAAGGACGAGGACACATTCGGATAAACGAATGAAGATATTAAGAGTTTAGAGGTTGACAAATCACCTTTAAACTCTTTTTTGCTATATGGTGGAATGTTGTAATTTCATCTGATTTTTCCCTTTTTGCCACAAAAGGCGGTCCAAAACGTTAAAAACATGTTAAATTTGGCTCTATGTGTAAATAATACGCATATAAATTTGGAGGATTAAATAAAACCCCCCTATCTTTGTGTCATAATTACACAATCAATACTTTTAAACAGCAATCTTATGAAGAAGAACAAGTTTAATGTCAATGAAATGAACGTGGTTAATTCAGGGGCTGAAGCACCAAAGAGTACAATCAAATCAAGACCCTCTAAGCGTAAGCTGAAAGCTGCTAAGAACTCCAACAAGAGTTGGCTATGTATTCAGTCCTCTGACAAGTATCGCAATCATGTTGCTATAGAGACCTGCCGTAGAATAACGGAATCTCTAAAATCTGAGCTATATGATGGAATGTCTATCGTTCTTAACGAGCGTAATTGTGCTAAGAGCGAGAAGATGCAGAAGAGAATAATGCGTCGCATCATAGAGAAAAGACAAGCTCAAGCCACCCATCATAAGCTGGGTAGGACTACAGACATGTTTGTTCCAAGTATAGAGAGAGCAAATGTCAGCAGATGTATGTATGAGTTTGCCTAAAAGAGGAACTTATGTAATCTTATATAGTCGAGCCTTAAAAACTTCGCATATGCGCGCATGCGTAAAATTTTTAAGGCCGACTATTAACCGTTGATAAGATAGCACACGGTCAAAGCATTTCACTATATAAGAAGACTACGATTTACACGCTTCACATGGGGCTCTATATGTTCGGATGGATGTATGCACCACAGGCGGCATGGGCTAATATGCAGATGGCTTTTCCACACTCGTCTGATACAATCTATTATAAGTCAGATTGCATTGTGACACCACAAATCACAGAAAGAGTTAAAGCTAGGCGATGGATAAATATGGCAACTTCAATGAGCAAAAGTGAAAATAATATAACACTGTGTAAAAAATACGCAGAAAAGTTTGATGGTTAGATTTTTCTCTGTAATTTTGCACCATAAATCAGTTGTAATATGAAATATAACGAGAAAACACAAATGTACGAGTCCAAATACTGGCATCCAGCATTAACAACCGATGCGGTAATTTTCGGATTCGACAAGGATGATAGCTCGCTACAAATCCTGCTTATTAAGAGAGGAAAAGCGAAAAAAGGAGAAATCCCTGCATTTGAAGGATATTGGGCTTTGCCTGGTGGATTTATTCAGAAGGATGAATCAACCGACGATTGTGTAAAAAGAGAACTTATGGAGGAATCTTCTATGAAGCTCTTTGACAACGACAAGGGAATTGAACCAGAGTTCCTTGAACAGTTGAAGACCTATTCTGGTAAGAATCGTGACCCACGTGAGTATGTGGCTACTGTTGCGTATTATGCTCTTGTAAAAAAAGATAAATATGCTATTAAAGGTGGCGATGATGCAGCTGAAGCCAGGTGGTTCCCAGTGGACAAGGTCTCAGAACTCCAACTCGCGTTTGATCATGCCCAGATAATTCAGGATGCAATAGAAAGGTTGCGAGAAAAAATCCATTTTGAGCCTATTGGTTTCAATCTTTTGGATGACATGTTTACAATGCCACAGTTACATAAAATATATTTGGCTATTTTGAATCCTCCCGAGAACGCTCCAATCTGTGACCGTAGAAACTTTCCTAAAAAGATGCTTAAACTTGGCTATATAAAGGAAACCCAGAAGAAAGTCCAAGGCACTCCTTATAAGCAGCCAAAATTGTTTTCTTTTGTTCCCGAAGCATACGAAGCAGCAAAAAAAATCGGAATGAGACTGGAATTTTAACCTCTATATTTATTACCTCCCAAAATGGGAGGTTTTAATGGCGAAAATCCTCACTGTGTATTTATAACACTTAGATTTTCGTCAGGGAGGTTTTTCTCCAAAAAGTCTATGTGTAATAATTACACACTAATATAGAATAAAATTATTCATCAAAAACAAGAACAATTATGAGAGCACTTTTAACTATTATCGCTACCGTGTTTGCACTCTGTGGATATGCTCAGGATGCAAAAACCATTGAATCAAGGCCAGACAGTTACAACTATCTTCGTGGTGTGGAAGCTGTACAAAATGGCAACAATGAGGAAGCTTTGGAATATCTTAACAAGGAAATTTCAGAGAACCCTAAGAATGGCTATGCGTATTCCTGGATTGCTATGATAAGAGAGCAACAAGATGAATATGGTCGTGCATTATCAGCAGCTAACCTGTCAATTAAACATCTCCCCAAGAAGGATGTAGAATACTTATATTTTGTCTATGAAGTCCGAGCTCGTGTACATGCTGAATTAGAGGACACTGTCAGTGCTTTATCAGATTACACTGCAGCCATTAAGTTAATGCCAGAAAAAGATGGAGCATATGAAAATCGTGCACAAATATATTATGAGCAGGGGAAATATGATTTAGGAGATAATGACTACAGAAAGCTTATCTCATTAGATCAGGGCGGTGTCATGGGGTACATGGGCTTGGGAAGGAATAGAAATGCCCAGAAATTATGGGATGAAGCTATTGAGCAGTTTGATTATGTTGCAAAACTCCATTCTGATTATTCTTCAGTTTATGCATTTCGAGCAGAGAGCTATATCGGCAAGAGAAATTGGGATAAAGCCACAGATGACATTGTGACTGCATTGAAGATTGACAGTAACGATATGGCCTTCTATTTAATGCAAGACCTGGAGGATGCACCTTTCACCATGCTAAAAGCAAAATTTCAAATTCAGGCAGCAAAAGAGACAAACGAAGGAAAATGGCCTTATTACTTGGGCATTATTCACGAGAGGAAGGAGCAATATAAGCAAGCTGTCAAATATTACGAAGCAGCTAATAAAAGGGATGCTTCTGCTTATAATCTTGAACGAATCGCAGTTTGTTACGAGAGAGATGGTCAGTACGAAAATTGTCTATTTACTTTAGACCAAGCCTTGAATATGGAGCCACAAAGAATGTCTCTGCAAACCCTAAAAGCAAATATCTTGTATGAAGCAGGTAGAACAAAAGACGCAATAGAGCAATGGGACTCAATTCTCGTGACACATCCCGATTACGCCTGGGGATACTACCGACGTGGTTGGTTCAAAGAAAACATTGATGAGGAGGGGGCAATTGAAGATTTTTCCCTTGCAATAACTCTTGATCCAGCTGACACATATTCATATATTTCTCGTGCCAATCTATACGATAAGCAGGGAAAGAACGAGCTTGCCAAAGCTGATTATGAAAAAATCATAGAGATTGAGAAGGACCCAAAGGACTACGAAAATGCTCACTACGCATTTCAGGCATTGGGCAACTATGAAAAAGCCATCGAGGTAATGGATTCCATAATAGCAAGAGACTCTACCGAGGCAGGAACTTTTTACGATGCAGCATGTCTTTATGCAAGGATGAAAAAGCCTCAGGATGCTATGCGTTATCTGGAGAAATCTCTACAAATGGGATATAAGCGATTTGCTCACATGGAAAACGATCATGACATGGATTCCCTACGTGAGTTGCAAGAATACAAGGATTTGATAAAGAAATATAAAGATTCTGCCAAGGACGAACTTCTTAGAACCAGATCCAACGCATCCACATCACAAGAGAAAATCGTAGAGGTACCTTTTACAAAAGATAATGGCAGCAGTTTATGTAATGTTAAATGTACCATAAACGAGCTACCCATCTATTTTATCTTTGACACTGGTGCAAGCGATGTTTCACTGTCTCAGGTAGAAGCAACATTTATGATGAAGAATGGATATTTGAATAAAAGTGACGTAGTTGGCAATGCTTATTTTACCGATGCCGTTGGCAATGTTAATGTTGGAACAATTATAAATTTGAGGAAGGTTGATTTTGGCGGCGTTGAATTAACAAATGTCAAAGCATCTGTTGTTCGAAACCAAAAAGCACCTTTGCTTTTGGGGCAGTCTATTCTTGGCAGACTCGGTAAGATTGAAATTGATAACTCACAAAAGATATTACGTATTACTCAGCAATAGTTATTTATCATGAACAAGAAAGAAAAGTTTATATCACTCTTAAAGTCAACAAATCGCAAGGGCGTAAATCAACAGCTTTCACTCCTTGAAGAAAAAGGGTTTTTCGAGGCTCCAGCTAGTACTCGATTCCACCTTAGCAAGAACGGCGGTTTGTTGCAACATTCTATTAATGTTTATGATGTTGCAATGAAAGTGCGTTCTGCAATGATATAATTGGATGAACGCCTAAAAGACGTTTTCCCAAAAGATAGCGTTATAATAGCATCCTTGTACATGATGTTTTTAAGGCCGATATATAAGCAGTGCATCAAACGTCAGAAAAACGATAACGGCTCATGGGTTGATACATTGGGATATGATACTGATTATTCTATATTTCCACTGGGTCACGGTGAAAAATCTGTAATTGTCCTGCTTCAATCGGGTATGGAACTGACCGATGACGAAATAATAGCAAATAGATGGCACATGAATGCCTGGGACTTGCCGTTCCAATCTTATGAGGCGAAATCAAATTTGAATGTTGCAAGAGAACATTCTCCACTTCTAACACTGATACAAACAGCAGATGGTCTATCTTCTGCATTGATTGAACGAACATAAAGACGAATTTAATATGAAAACCAAAAATGTCTTGTCACTGAACTCTAAAGAGGCAATGGATTTCTTCATGAAATCTGAGCAGTATCATACATTTGAGTTGCCGGAGTATTTTGTATTTGACGAGCTTCTCAAGTATGTCCGTGATTGCATAGGGAACAAGGGGTATGAAACATGTCTCAAGAAGAATATAAGCCCCGACTCTCTATCAAATGTAAACTTGGATATTCTTCTCAATAAGGATGGACATTATGCTGTTCGTCCCATTGTGCTTGCAAATCCATTCCTCTATTATTTCCTTGTCAGGGAGGTGTGTGGTAATACTAATTGGGATGCTATTAAAAACTTGTTTGAGAAGTTTACCGTTCCGCATATCTCATCCTGTGCAATTCCTGTAGTACCACAAACAGCTGAACCATTCCACAAAAGCGCCACAATATTCAATTGGTGGAATAGCATGGAACAACGAGCATTGGAGCTCTCACTGGAGTATCGGTACATGTTCGTTACTGACATTACAAATTGTTACGGTTCAGTCAATCCACAAGCATTTTGTTGGGCTTTCACATTAAAAGATACACCATTCCAGAATAGTCAGAATGTTCAAATTGCCAAAAATATACAGAAGTATCTAAGTGCTTTCCAGCAGGGCAGAAACATTGGCATCCCACAAGGAAGTACTATATTCGACTTTGTAGGTGAGATAATATTAGGTTATTCGGATCTGCTCCTTCATCTGGCTATAGCAAAGGACGGAATCAAAGAAAAGTACGAGATTATCCGTTATAGAGACGATTATCGGATCTTCTGCAATGACAAGAATGTCCTTGAACGTATATCATATATACTTCAGCAGGTTTTAGAGGCTCTGAACTTCCGAATGAACAGCCAGAAGACTATGATCAGTGACAGCATTGTAACAGATTCTATTAAGCCAGATAAACTTACATATATCTACAACACTCCTATATACAGCAAGAAAGGTGTTGATTTTGATAGTTTTGAAAAGCACCTTCTTTACATCCTCATGTTCGCTCGTAAATACCCAGATAGCGGTTCTGTGAAGACTATGCTTTCTGATATTTATAAGCGAATCGAAGAACATCTTAAACCATACGAGGAAGAGGTAACATATTTTACCTTCGATGACGAAGAGCCAAAGACAAAAAAACTTATGAAATCTCGCCGACTACCCGGAGGAAGTGTACGTGCCATGTCTGCAATATGTACTCAGATAGCATTGGAAAACGTTAATTCTAGTCACTATGCCCTTCGTGTTCTTAGTCGTATCGTAGAATCATTGAAGGATGAAAATGAGAAATGGGATATTCGTGCAAAAGTATATGAAAGACTCTGTTGTCAGCCAAATTCTTCCTACAATCAGCTCTGGTTGCAGAATATTACATATCAACGAGACAAAAAAGATGGTGTCTCACCATATACGATGCGCCTATGTCGTTTGGCTGCACTTGAAAAAGGTGTTGAAATATGGAATAATGAGTGGTTGGCACCTTCCTTTACAAAAGGAATTCCTTATGATTCCATTATCAATATGGAGATTATAAAGCAAGTCACTCCAGTAATCACTTTCCGAGAAACTAGAGCATATATATGATGAAGAAAAATTTTGTCCGTTGGAAGACAACATGTCTGTTATCAACAGCGTGTAATGAAGTGTTTGCTCATGCAGGTCCTGTCGATTGCTACATTGACATGATGCGTGCTCAGACAACAATAGCATATGTAGTTACTCTTATTGTTGTCGCAATACTTGTGTTTAGGAAGTTTTGCTTAACCTCATCCTCGAACAAATGTGTAATCAGAACTGCTCTGGTATCATATTCTGTTTCTTGGATCATGGTAGGTCTTGGACTGTTCAACAGTTGGCCATTCTTCTTGGCAACATTATTTGCTCCCATCTATATTTATCCTGTTGTCAAATAACTAAATGTCTATAAGAAAACTAATCCACGAAAAAGTATATATCGATTTTTGATCAACTTAGAATTCACTTTGATAGGAACCATTCTGTTTTGGGTGTTTATGTCAGCATATGCCGGAATGTGAGAATTCCTATGTGCTTATCTCATACCTGACGTTCTTTTTTACAGAGACATAAGGGATTGTATATATAATTCGACTACTTTCGAAATAAATTATATCTCTGGTATCTTTGTGATTCACGCAACATGTATGTTTATCAAATTGCTTAGGCAATATAACAAAGAGAAAACTATAGATAAGAATACAAATCATGAAGTACAATAAACTATTATTACTTTTAGGCGTAATATGCATGTCTTGTAATACTAAAAGTCAGGAACAGTCTGGCGATAGCTACACTGGATTAAATAGTGAAATTGAGAAGGAGATATGTTCAAAACACATCAATGCCTTGGACTCCTTTGCAATGGTCATGCCCAAGATTGGAGGTGATACGGAATCTACATGGGCTGCCGACACTATTCATGCGATGGCAACATCCTTGTTGAACGAAAACTCTGATTACAATAAAACTATTGCCGGTGTTTATTTGATGCAGAGTTATACGGCATACGGTTTGGCATATTTTAATGCAGTAATTGGGACATACCGTGATCCTGATGCTTCACGGCTCATTTTGCATTTCAAACAAGACTGTGACTCTCTGTATAAAATTACAGAGGAAAAGGAATTTCATGACGTGTGTAAAAAATAGCAGTTGTAGTTCTGTTGCGATATTGCGAGTGCAAAGGTACAACAGTTCTACAGCTGCTACAATGTGTAATTTATCGCATGGTTACGAATTGGCATAACCTAATGAAACTGCCACCCTTTGAGCGTGCAGTTATGATAACAAAGTACTATGAGCAATGGCATACCCGAAAGGATTACCCCTATATTGGTTATGGTCATAGAATACGTCCCGGTGAAAACCTGACCTATCCCATTACTGAACATCAGCCGACTCAATTTTGCGTAGCGACTTACGAAAGAATTGCGCCTTGTTTAGACAATATGGTGCTGACAGCTTGCTATTGGGATGTGTAAGCTACAACTGTGGCTGTGCGTCATTGCTTGGTAGCAAGAAAAGACCTAAAAGCACACTGCTGAAGAAACTGGATGTTGGCAATCGTAACATCCTTGTTGATCTTTTGGAATTTTGCCATTACAAAGGCAGGAAGCATCCCTATATTCAGCGTCGTCGGTGGATGGAATACCTCCTGCTTTTTGAAAAATACAACTAGATTTTGCGATGGGATGAATTCTTACCTTTAATCCATATTTGGTAGGTCTAGTAATTCATGCATATAGTAGAAAAACTGTTCCTCTTTTTGCGAAACAACTCCATCCGCAAGAATTACCTGAGCCATAAACTTTCCAACATAGGATTTCTTCAGCGTGTCCATGCTGCGAAGGGTACTTGTCATTGTTGGCTGGGATAATTTTCGTGATGCCTCTACGTCTGCTACAGAGATCCCCATGATTTGCTTTACCTCATTGATAACGGCAATTTCTCTAGCATCTCGGTTTCCGTCAATAATCATTGCACCACATAATAATTGATAGAGTGACTGCTTTTCAATCGACGTAAAGGTCGAGAGCGCCATTTTGTCAAAAAAAATTTAAATCCATAACTGGAATTTATATTTGGTTATATAGAATTCAGATCTCTTTCATTGTCAGAACCTGCATAATTCGTTGCTCCCCATCTTGTGGAACTCATAACAGAGTTCCTTCTAGAGTTTACAATAAATCTAACCCATGAAGCATAATTGTCTGTAATCTGTTGCTCTGTCATTAGATCGGAGGCATAACAAAGATAGGCTAAACAATCAACATACATCAGCAAATCACAAAACAGCACACGCCCACACCTTGAAATATGAGAATCTACTGTTTTGAGTAATCCTTCCTTGAATTTATCTATTAATGATGTTTTGGAAGAGTTATTTGCATAGTTTACTAATGTACTGAAATCATTTTGCACGTCATTCATTTCTGCTAATGGATAACGTGATACATCATGAAATACGTATGGTCTTGCCCATCTTGAATCGACATAAGGAATTGGAAGAAGAGGATGTTTTATGATTGGAACATCCATGGATATTGGTCGCATTGACCAACCATCCTTAATAGTTGCTGAAAGAATCATGATTGAAAGTTCTAGAGTTAATAACTACTATATTGAATTTTGATATAAACCTATGAATCCATGGTACATTAAAGAACGCATTCTCTGGACACGCTTATACACTTTTGCCCCTCGAGAATTTGTTTTTCAACGAGAAGATACCCTAATTGTTGAGAATATATATAAAACCCAGTTGATCCAGGATAGGATTTTCCAGATACAGCACCTTTTTTTACCATGTCGTATATAGCATCTGTTTCATCGCCCCAATATGTCTTTTGCACAACAGCTTGGTTGTTAAAATCTGAATCGAAGATAATAAAAAAAGACTGTCTCATAGAGAGAACATATGTCACACCTGTCATTGATCGGTCGAGCTGAGATTTACCAACTTTTCTAAGGATTGCGCCAGGAAAAGGCTGAACTCTGTCAACTTGTGACTCTGTTAAAGATAGAAAACCCATAACTAGTTGGGTAGCTCCGATAGTTGCCATAATGAATTTTAATTTTGTTTTTTTGACTTATTATTGATGTTATTCTGCTTAACCTAATTGAATTTAATAATCTGAAAATAAAGTCCGATATATCGTATATTTCATCTCATCAAGCGTTGGTATGTACCACCCGAACAACGTACCTTTTACAGCCTGATGACATTGCTCAATAATGGCATCCACGGTATTCTTTGGCACATAACCTGCATTTTCATGGTATGATTGTATCAAACTATAAACATATGAAACAAAGATTTGTATCTCTGTTGACCTCTGCTGGCCAGATTCCTCATAAATGTTTAATATTTCTGCTCTGAATGTATCACGCAAATCCCCAGGGAGCGGAGGAAAATTCTGCAGAGTTGGCTCATTCGTTATTGAGAACGGATTATACTCCGCTTCTTCTACCATCTGTGTGAATGCATCCGGGCTAAATTGAGACCTTTTTGGATCCTGCAACTTAGCATATCCTATGGTCGGTTTACGACATTTTGAACCAGACAATTTCTCCAAAACCTTCGTTACAAGGTCAATCTCAGGCTGCAATTCAATAAAGCTGTCCTTTTCTTCAGAATTACTTGTTTGTATTTCTAATATTGTCTGTAGTATTCCAGACCAATTGTTTGTCAAATCAGATATGGCCTTTTCTCTATCAATAGAATCAGACATTGTTATTCTTATTGGAGAATAGTATCTCTGCATCTCATTATCAACAAGTGCCGAATAGTTACCAAAACCATATTCTTCCTCAAAAAGATAGCCCAATATCCCAGCAAAAGAAAACATAGTAAGCCTCTTCTTTTCATTTCTTCCATCTTCTGCTCTCATAAGAAAAGATGAATTTCTGAAAAGATCACCTAGAAAAACAAGGGTATTTATTGCTTTCTTCAGATTATCCCTTGTAATTTCGGTATCATTCGAGTACTCAGAATCTAAGGGTTGTATAACAATAGGGTCATCTAAGTTTACGATGTAATCAATCGGTACAATTGATTTTACCATTACCTCAGCTTGATTATAAGTGTAATCGGGATCCCATTCTTCCAGATTTGACTTTCGAACGGCATCCAATTTGACCCTCTTGAGATCATCTATTGATTCTCCATGACGGTGAGGAAGAGCTGCGTCTCTGTCAGAGAACAAAGTACCAAATCTCCAGGCAATATCGATTTTGACTTTGAGCATCACCAAATCCGCACCTGCCTCTTGTCGTTTTCTTATCAAAGGGTGTTTCTCACAAAAGCTCAATCTCGCATAGTCCTCCAAACCAAACGATGCGTCTGTATCTCTTAATACTGTCATATCGCCTTTTGTGCTTACTTCTATCGCATGAAGAAGACAATACTTCAGAGAACAAATGCCGCCATTCTTTTTAATATTTTCTATATTCTCACGCTCTGTAAAGTGATAGAAATACTCTATGCCATTGTCTAAAAGATATTGCTTTATCTTTTGTTCATCAATCTTGCTGATTGGCTCTGATTTCTCTGTTATGATATTCCTGAATAATTGCTCAACAAACACATTTTCAGAGTTATCGAGTTGATAATTTCCCTTCTTTAGTTTTAAATAAAAACGATGAGCAAGCTCTATGCTATCATTCTTGCCATCAAGTATGGCTGTTGAATATGGTCTTACATCTTTATTGGCAAGGACGGAATACAATTTGTTAGCATCCTGCTTGAACAATGATTTTAAGCCAGTCTGCCTACCCCGAAAAGCATAATCATGCGCTAAAGCATAATCAGCAATAGCTAAAATCTCGGCTGTTGAATAGGAAGGAACGAAGGGATCGAAATACTCCTTGTGTTTTAATAGAATCTCGGCTCTCTTGTTTATGCTGGATATTTTATGACGATATGTAATAGGAATTTCATAGTCATCAAATCGTTCATCGCTATCATCTGGCCAAAGGATGACACGAGACAACAATAGGTAGGTATATTCTAAAACCTTGCCAAGTATTTTGTCATCACACTGATTGCTGTTGAATTGTTCACACGAGACTAAATCATACATTAATTCCGAAGCTGCATAGACAGATTCTTTGTTGTTCCAGTAGCTATCAAGTGAGAACAATGCAATGTTCAAGGCTTTATCATAATAGTCTAGAGCCTTATCTGTTATGTGGTAGCGAAGAAGAATCTTCGCCATGTTATAATTAACATAAAGCGAGTCTACAGACTGGTATGCATCAGCAAATGCTCGGATATGTGATTCGTTTAAGTCCGCATTGTATAAAAAGACTTGATCCTCGCAAAATCCCTGGATATTGACATCTTCATTTGTGTCAATATCGGACACAGTCTTTATAGGTAAGTCGGAATTTAGAAGATCCGATAAATATTGGATGTGACAACTTCGTATATCGTCTTTTCTATTTTGAGTAAGTTGCCCATCTCCTTTAAGTTGCTTTTCGAATAAGTCGAGAGACTCTCCTAACTCTTCATCATGAGGTCTTGATTGCAGGAAATCTGATAACTCTCGATCTCCTGCAATCATTAAATCTAATATAAAATTTTTACCCGACTTCGAATATGCCATAGTGCTTATCTGCGATATTCAATGTAAGTATCTCTGTCATACATATGAAGGACACATTTTTCAATCTCTCCATTACGATAGTGAACTTCTAGGCCATAATCTGCATAATCTACATCCATCCAACCAAAAGGAGACATTGCTCGCAAAGGATAGCCTTGCAAAACAACCAAATCTTTAGATATGCTTTTTACCCTCATAGGCTTGTCTGACATGTTAGGCTTACCCATATCGTTGTTGAAAACCTTAACGATATATCCATCTCCAGGTTTAATGTCATATCCAGAGCATCCGTTAATATTCTTCTCTACAGATACAGTTCTTAAACACTGTTGGAGTCCCATGACTGGCATAATGTTTTGGTATCTTTGGTGACACGAAGACTTGAAAACAAAAGGCGAGAACTCATTTGACGAAGTTCTGGCTTTTGGAGTGTCTGAAAGTTCAATCATATCGCCATAGAACTCATAGATTCGAGTAGCCATAGGAAACAATGAAGACGAGTTTGGATCCATAAAGCCGAATCTTACATAAGATATTCTGCCGTTTTCATAGAAAAGGTGGCAAACATATGGGTCGTTCTCTCCACTGATATTGTTTGCTAAATATTGTATTCTGTCGCTCTTAATAAGAGGGCTTCCATTAGATCTTAGTATCTGAGACTGAGGATTCGAAAGATCCATGGATGGAGTTTTCACAATATTAAGACGATCTGCGCCTGTAATAGTGAAAACAATCTTGCTGCCTCTCACTTCTGCTACGATTTCTCCGTTTAACTCTCCCTGACTGGTACATCTTTGATTTGCCCATTCTTCATATCTGTCCACAACAAACCTGAAACCTTTTCCATAGATGTCTTCCATGCTATAAGAGGTAAGGGTCTTTTTAGGTTTGCTTGTTGCACTAGGAGATGGTGTTGTACTTTTGGAGGTAGGCTTATTCCCCATCATCCCGTTTGAGGAAGTACTCGTTTTACTTTGCTGAGCGTTCTTCCCAGCATTGTCGTTAGAGCCATTGTTGTTGCCAAATAGAAAATCAAAAAATCCCATATTGTTTTCTTTGGATTATTAGTTTGAAACTTATTTGTAAATATTAAAAGTCTATATCTTCATCTTCAAGAACTTTCTCTTTGATATATTCAAGAACTTCTTGATGATGTTTTTTTCCTGTTGCAAATACATCAGACTGACCTTGGTTTGCAAAAAAGTTATTTTTTATTTTGTTGTCCAAATCTGCCTTGATGTCAGCAAGTACTTGAATCCTTGTTAAAGCAGGCCGAGATGCCAAGTCATGATAAATCATCTTAAACAAAGCGTCACGAGCGTCAAATACATGGAAATTCATAAACATAAATCCGCGATCCTTATTGACAACTGAAGATACAGTATACTCGAATGCTTCTCGCTGTTCATGCATTAGGATAACACGAGCCTTGTAATAATTGACATTACTAGGATCTTCCTCGATAGCCATGCTAATAAACATATATGCTACGCTCACGATGGATTGCCTGGTATCAATATCGCTTATCGTGCCATACGAAACAAACATTGATAACGCACAACCAACCATATAGTAGTCGGTTACTTCTTTTAGGACTGCAGGATTGTACCGATATTCATTCCATGCTAGATAGAACTGATGATAAGGGCCATCTCCATCTTGAATCTGGAGTAGCCTTAGACCTTCTTGTGCATATTTTTCTAATTGTGTCATAATCTTCTTTTTATATAACGAATAAAACTTTGTTTTATTGTGTAAAAACCCATGTTTTTGCTGTTTGCGAGAATCTTTTGTTCACTATACGTGATTTTGTACAGTACAAGGCAATAAAGAATTTATGTTTTCGGGATTGTTGTTGCATGTCTTTATTACTTTTCCCATAGTAATCCTTTGTAATATTCTCGCATAACGTGTTCATTGTTGCAAAGTTAGTCTTTCTCTTTGATTTTGCCATGTTTTTTTGTTCATAAGTGCAATCACCAATGATTTTTTATTGTTTTATTCAACGTATGGCAAAAATATTGAAGGAACATAGACATTGCCAAATTCATAAGCGGTTTTGAATAATGGTGCTATTTGTCCTGGGGTATAACCAGCATTACCGCAACCTATGGCGCTTAATACAAATTTCTTTTGTGGATGTAGAACGACAAACTCTGTAAAACGTTCAATAGCCTTTTTAAGGTCGGAAAAAGAATTGCCAACAGTTGGGATTGCATAAGATTGCCCTTGAAGTCCTTCACCCTGTCCCATGACGGCTCCAAACTGTATTACAGCTTGTCCTGCTGCGCCTCCAGTATGAAAGCCATTAATGTTACTTCCAAATACAAATAACTCATCTTGCCTTAAAGTACGGACAACGTCTGGTGCAACACGTTCTCCTTCTGTAAAATAGTTCTCATTCATATCTCCAAGCATTTGTTCACGATCTTCCTCACAGGCATCGGCAAAGAATTTACTTTGACGAAGATATGACATTTTCTTCGAATATGCTCTTTGGCTACGACGTTCGCATTCAAACATTGCTCTCATTCCATCATCATCTTGTGTAAATTCCATGCAGCTACGAATGCCGAGGGACTGTGATGTGTGTTCTACGTCAATGTTTGCACCAATAAATGTAAATAACCAGCCTTTTTTCTTTAGGCTTTCTATGAGTTCAACAATTGAAGAATGGTTCCATTTCTTTGATGCATTTTCGTAACCATCTGTGATAATGGTAACTTTGCCTATGGAGTTCGAATCCGTTGCAATTTTCTTCAGTTGGCTGACAGTGAATCCTATAGCATCATACAGAGGAGTGCAGGCGTTCGGACTGTAGTCTTTTGATGTTAAATCTCTTGCCTCCTCGATTGGTACATTCTGAAAGATATAGCGAGAATTTGTTGTATCGAAGCAATAGATTGAAACAAATTGTCGTTGTTTTTTATCTTCACATGCAGTTGTACGAATGCCATTGAGTGTTTCGTTGCATCCAGAAATTGTTTGCCCGGTAACACCTGACATTGATCCGCTTTCATCAAGAATAATCAGATTATAAACTAATGCGGTCTGGTTGTCCTGAGAGTCTTTCTCGGAGTCCATTTCTTTTTCTTCCGAGATCTTGGTAGAGATTGTCTCTTGGACAGTTTCGTTCACAGGTGCCTGATGTGTGTCTGTACCCCCGAATACGGTTTTAAAAAGAACTTTGATATTCATATTTCATTTTTTATATAATTTTCGTGCACTGAAGTGGATCACTCTTCTTCTCCATCTTTCCCAAATTCATCAGCTTCCGGAATTGGTTGACTTTCTGTTTTTATATTTCGAAGCTCTCGCAAAAACCAACTCCTTACATGTGAAATCATATAAAGCGCGAATTTGAGGCTATTGCGCAAGTCATCATTGTTCAAGTACCAAAATTCAAACGATGAACTTACGACATCCATATCTTCCGAAAGAAATGTTTTAATTTGTCGTAGCTCTCTATTTGCTTTATTGCATACAACAAGTACATCAGCCACGTCTTCGTCACTCACCCTATAAAAGGCAGGAAAAGCCACATTGACATATTTGTCAAAAGCATTCTCGTCATCTGTTTCTTCCTTATCCTCAAGACGTATGATTATATGCTTCATTTCGTATCTCACTTGAATTGCATCATCGACAATTTCTGGCGAGAGGTCAAAATCCCTTAGTATTTGACAAACGTTTTCAATCATTCTCATTTTCGTTCTCCTCTTTAATGTTCAAGAAATAGCCTACAGATGCATATGCATTCGCAAGACCTGTTATCATAGCTTCAATAAGATTTTCGCTTATTATTTCATTCGTATAAAGCTGTCGCTCGTATGACAACCAAAGCGATTCTCCATGAGGCATAAAAGCCTTAACATATTTCAGCTGATTGTTCATTTTTTCAACGAGACGAAGAACAGTTAATTCATTATCTTTATCAGCATCCAGTATTCCAGGAACTAATATGGAAAGATAATTCTCATCATCGGTAAACATGATTAGCATATGAATCCCTTCGTAGTCAAAACGGAGATCATTGTCTGTTTCTTCAAACTTAAATCCAAGTTTATGTAAGATACATGAAACCTGTTTGCGCATGGATTTCTCTTGATTGTTTTCTTCCATTGTTGTTATCGAATTTGCTTCTATTGAATTACTTTCTGAATCTGCAGTTTGTACCTGCATTGGTGTATTGGAGCTTTCTTCATTTCCTTCGTTTGACTTTTCTTTTTTACGATATAGAATCCCTAGTACAACCAACACGACAACAATTGTTGTTACTATTGTCATATTTATGTTTTATTTAAACCCTATGGTATATTTGTTACTCTTACTGTCTTTTGGTGCAAACTCCTGACAAGTACGTTCCATTGTTCGAATATCTTTCTCGGTTACAGAAGGAGAAACGTGCGATATGACACCTTCAATATCCTTTTGGTAAATCAGTTCATCTGTAGCACTATTTATAGAGGAATTGAATTTCTGTCGGGCGGCAACCTTTACAATATAGTTAATGTCACTGCAATTATATCCTTCCGTTATTTGAGCCAAAGTGTCATAGTCAATATCATCTGATATGGGTCTTGACTCAAGTTCAATCCGGAATAGACTTTTACGCATCTCGACGTCAGGCATTGGAACATAGATTTTTTCATCAATACGACCAGTCCGCAGAATACTCTTATCGATATTCTCAGGGTGATTAGTAGCGGCTATAACATAGATCCCTCTCTTTGATGTCTCATTTAACATTGTTAGAAATTCATCTACCTCGTCTGTTTGGTGTTGTCTATTGGGGTCATTTGTCCGTTGCGGTGCCATACAGTCAAATTCATCCAGGAACAACAATGTCGGAGCCTTTGATTCTGCTTTTTTGAAGAGTTCTCCAATTTTTTTCTGAGTTCCATGAATGTAAATTGAAGACAAATCGTCAGGGCTAACTTTCATAAAGTTTATGCCTACTTCTTCCGCAACACGTTCAGCAAAAAAAGTTTTTCCGCATCCTGCGGGTCCGTAAAGCAGAATGTTGGGAACTGATATTCCGTAGTGTGCAGCTTTAGTGGGATTTTTCAAGACATTAATGAAACCCTCAATGACCAATTTTTTCAAGTTGTCCATCCCTGCCACTTTCGAAAAGCCTTGTTTCCCTGCATTAAGATCTACAGGAATTTCTTTTCCAAGAGGTTTGGCTTCCTCTTTTTTCTCTGGCTCCTTAGCAAGGAGAGAAGCTCGCATTCCATTTGAGCTTTTAATTCTTCTAAGCCATTCTGTTTCTTTACTCATTCTAAATGTTGTGTGAGATGTTTAACATAGTGGAAGAACACATCGTATCGTACATTATAGGCATGGAAGATGTTTTCAGAACATACATAAGTCTCCCTTAATAACTTTTCCGTTACTAATTTTTATGCGGTAATAGGCAGGAGCGTTACTTCCCTGTTGAAGCGAAAGCATCAAGCCTCCATTGTACCCATCATGTACAACCTTAACTGTAGGAGCAGAACAGGTATTCTGTATTGTCTTAAACTTTGCTCGAATATATTCTGTATATCCTTTGTAGTCAAGGCTTTCTAGTACCCATTGACTATCGTATACAAATGTCTCGTCCAGATTTTCAATGATAAGTTCTGGATTTAGGGTTTCCCAAGCCTTTGCGAAATCCATTATAATTTGAGTATTGTCTTTTTCTTTCATGCGACTTTGCTGTTTTTAAATCGTTTCTATGTGTAATTCTGACGCAAAGGTAACGGTTTTATTTGAATCTTCAAACTTTCATGTGTATTATTTACGCAGAGGGTTAATTTTTTAACATTTGTTTGCTATATAACACAAGTAAATAACATTTTTCAAGTTTATGAGCATTTTATAATTGTGTGTATTAAAACAATTAGATGCGTAAGTCTTTTGGCAGATATAAGAGACTTCTGTTAGGAAAGTACTGCTCAAAGATATTGAAAGGTTTATTACCTAACGATCCCTTCTGAAATCATTCTTTTTCTCGCCATTCCACAATGCGCCATGTACGGCAAATAACACACGGAAGACAATGAGGATAATGATGATGTCACCTAAATCGTTCATAACAATAAATTTTAATAGATGGGCAGTAGCGATGAACTACCGCCCATGATTGGTTAACACTCGAATCTAATCATCATAGAGATTAGATAGAAACTTCTGGAGCTCAGCATCCTTGATAGCAGACAGCACGCAAGGCTCAAACTCCTTATCCTGCTCGACCTGCAAGATACCAAGACCATACTTTGACACATCAATAGAGATTGAAGCCATCTCATTAGCAGACACATAGCCATACTCTGTTGCCACAAGTCCAAGCACTACACCATAGAAGATGAAGTCCTCGCCGTGCTTCTGACCTTCAAGGAAGTACCAGCGAATGTTGCCGATGTGAAATACTGTGATGCACTGGGCATCCTTCTTCATTCCATCCTGAGAGTACAGTTCGTGACCCTCAAATTCTGCCAGGCCTTCTGGAGTCAACAGGCGATTCTGATTTGTCGTTGCCATTCTTGTGAAAATTTTCATTTCCCTTTTATTTAGCCATTTGGCTTGTGCTTGGGAATATTTTTCTGCTTTCCGAAGTGTGGACAGGGCAATTAGAGCAAGTCTATCGTGAAGAATACTCTTTTTTGTAGAAAAAGGAAGATTGTTCACAAGGCACGACTTGCAAACTTGTTGAAGGACGCAATAACTTCGCAGAAAAATATTCCCGAAATCCTACGGACGACATGGAGGAACATTATAACTCAGAAAAGAAACCATAGTATCGCCAGAAAGGAAATCGGTTAAAACTGTATCGGGTGGGCTAATTCCAAATCATCTTGCTGTCAGTGGTGACAAAAGTGAAGTGTCATCAATACAAAGAGCCCACTTCAGAAAGAATGGAGCGTTTAGTTCCATCCTTACGGAAGTGGGCATGGATTGAAGACTTTTCACGTTACCACCTTTTGAGGAGTGTCTTCTGTTCATAGTCGTTAGACCTTGAATGGAAGACTCTCACCAAAACTGCAACATGGTTTGGGATTGGTGTGGGGCGAAGCATTATAACAGCTGGGTGGGAATGTCCTTGCAGACACCAACAGCCAGTGCGACAATAATGAACTCTTCGTCTATCTTTGATGACGGAATGTTCATGTCGCACCTTTGATAGAGAGGCTTCCTGCCCATAGTCGATACGCTCGACCATGGAGCAAAGGAAGTCTCTCCATCAAACTGTTAGTGTTTGCGGACATTGGTGGGCGTAGTTTAAGTAAACGAAAGGATTATACGTTATAGCAGGGAAAGAAGCATGTTGAAACGAGGACAGCCATCTTTATATAAGTTGAAAGAAGGGAGGGTCAATGAAGAATGCAGCTGTGAGCAAGAGCATCTTCTCGACGAATGGACATGCAGTATAGGCAAACTGATTAAGTGGGTAACGCTTGCGTCCCACCTACTCAGTTTGTTAGATACCGAATGTCGTTTCGTGATGCTCCTTCCTGCTGAGTGACCTGGCTTTACATCATGCTCAGCTGACATAAACGAAAGGTCTCTCAGGTGGAACTCCAGTTGCATCCTTCATGGTGTGGGGCGAAGCAGTATCTTGGTAAATGAAAATACTCTGGAAAAAGGATAACTCATCGTTTTCGACGAGATAAGGATTATAAAGGTCTTACATAGAAGATTATACAGTTGTGTACATGTATTCACGTCCACATGAATACAACAACACAAAAGAATGATTGCCACCACCAGAACTGGAAAATCTGATAGTGGCAATCTTCATTATTTTAATAAACAAAGGAATAGTTCACGTTGAAACATACATCAGACACCTTCATAGTGGTAATGACCATAGACCTATCCTCGGTGGTGAAACAGTATTCGTAGGAAGTTTCATCGGATGCAGATACGAGAGTGTAGTGTTTCTTCAGATAGTCTATTATCAGACGGCTGTTGGAGATAAGTTCCGTATCAATGACTGAATACAGGGTGCTGTCGCTTCGCAAGAAACTATAGAGAATAGCCTCGTTGCCATTACCCGTCTTATATGCCAAATGAAAACTATCAGCGGTCTTGTTCTCTGCCTCGAAATGGTAACGCATCATTGTACCACTCATGTAAGTTGTCACTTCATCCAAGGACGCACCTTTGATGTGATACGGCTCTACCCATACTTTGAGCTCGGATGATGGTTTTTCAGTTCCTTCGATAATGTCATTATCACCACAAGAGGTAAACACTGTTGCCACCAACAATGACAGGATAGCGGTTAGGAAATACTTTTTCATTGTCTTTTTATTTTATTGGTTACTAATATTTTGAACTATGTTCTCACGTCCACATATATATATGTATTCATGTCTATATGTATTCATGTCCACATGTGTACACGTCCACCTATATACATGGCTACATATCCACATGGCTACATCACCTCATGAATCTCTTTCGACCTGATTTTCTTCACCTTTCCATGCTTGGACTCATAAGCCTCTATACCTTGTTTCATGACATATTCCATGAAGGAACGGATAGTAAACCCTTCTTTGTGGGCAATGGCTTGCACCTTGTCCACAAGGGCTTTTGAGCATATAAAGGAGAAGTGTCGCCAAGTGTCATCAGGCTTTTCCTTGGTTGTTGCTTTCGTAGATGGTGCTGGAGCATCATTCTCTGGTAAAGGA